>ERZ1370068.5624-contig-4643_pt1 | contig 91242 bp, 126 predicted proteins | sample MGYA00561227_ERZ1370068 | MGnify/ENA primary metagenome ERZ1370068 (study PRJEB38410, sample SAMEA6850437) | metagenome | study: Metagenomic assessment of the ecological functions of the soil: analysis of the soil microbiota associated with the... | reverse complement strand
CATTAAGGCCGCAGCCGAGTTCTCGTAAAGCCAACCATAATCGGCGCGCGGTTGGGCTGCCGCGCCGCGTTGCGCACTGACTGCGAGCCTGCCGCTGGCGCCGGCGCTGAAGATGCCGCGCGGTCGGTGACGAAGGCTGATCGTCGTTGGCGAGGATGCCGAGGCTGTATCGCCTGGGCACGAGATTGCGCGATCGATGACGCTTGCCGGACGCAAGGGCGCACGATCAAGGCCGCCGGCCTCCTCTGGTTCCCCGCCGGGCGTTACGCTGATCTGATTGCGCTGCATCGCGCACAGCCACCGGTGAGCTCGGCTTACGGGGCCTGCCGGATTGTCGCGGATTAGCGCACTGATTCGGCGCTGGGCGTGTCAGGAGTCAAAGAGTGAATATCATCATCGCGCTCACGCACAGCGACATTGATGCAATCCGGTCTTCATCGCAGATCGGTTCAAGCGTTTTTCCTTCACGAGAATCGCGCCTCAGATATGGTCGAGACGGCAGAGTCAGATAACAGTTCGGAGTTTTCAACCTGGCGACGAGATGGGCGATACGGAAGCGATCGCTTTGAGCCGGGAATAGCCGCAACTGAATGGTCTTAAAGATGAGCCGTCGATTATGGGCCGAGCAGCCGCCCAGCGCTGGAGCCGCGCTGAGCAGGAAGAGCGCGTCGCCCTCGGCTGTCCGCTGATCGGTTGTCGCGCTGGGCATGACTGTAGCCGTCGATCGCCGTCGAACGCCCGCCTTTACCGGTGAGCCGCGCCGACGCGATCGATCAGCGCTTGATGCCTCTGCTGGCCTGATGACATGTCGCCAGTAATGACGCGACGTGCCGCGCCGGCGTCGCAGTTTCGCGCCGATATAACGCGGGAATGACGCTTGACGCCCTCGTATGACCTGCAATTGCCGATATCGGCGCCGTTCAAAAATGTGGTGCGACCGTCGCGTATTACGGGTCGAAAGCGGGCGTCGAAATACAGTCGCGCACCTGGTCGTTGTTCCAGCAGCCGGCGATCGCCGGCAGCGACGCTGCTGGCGCTGCCGCCGTAAGAGCAGTGTTCCGGGCTGCGAAGGGAGGATCCATCGGCGTTGAAGTTGGTCTGGCTCAGCCTCCCCGGCGTTTACGCTCGTAGAACGGTAAGCAGCATTCCGAGCGATGTTGCGCCCGATATTGCCCGAGCCGAGATAGCCTTCCAGCTACCGCATTACTGGTGACGGTGGAATAGTCGCGGCATCGCGTCGCCACGACACGACGGTGCGTACGTGCTGGTAGCAGCCTCTTGGTCGTCAGCCGTTCAGTTGCATGAGCCCAGCCGCCCGCGCAAAGCGTCGAGTAGCGCATGACGATCTACATTGCCCTGCTGACATGAATTTTACTTCGATACTCCAGATTACGGGCAAAGAAACAGGAGCAGCGCTGGCGTGCCGGCTTGCGCTCATAAACGATGTCAGCGGCGAAGCTTCACGCCCTTCCATCGCTGGTGGTCGTGGCCGGCGGCGCTGAACGCTGAATCGTCGCCATCCGACTGGCGCGGGGCCGCGACAGTCACAGCCTGGTGCCGGTAACTCTAAACATCTTTCAACGACAGACAATGAACGCCCGCCCAGCCGCGGTGATCGGCGGTTTTCAGGTGACTGACGCGTCGGCCGATCGGCGCCAGATTGGAGCAGCCCAGCTGAACGTTTCCAGTCGTACTGTTGGCCGAGTGACGATTCGATTTCAGCCAGGCGGCACTCCGGCCGATGGTCGTGCGATATCATACGTTGCTGCCGTGAAGTCGGCGACTGGTTTCGCGTTAACCGATGATCGATGGTCTGCAGCGCATGGACGTCGATTCGGCACGCGACGGCATATTGCGCGCCCAGGTGAGGCGCCGCAAAGCCGAGCTTACGCCGATCGTGCCGGCGCTGGTCGTGGCCGAGCCAGCTCGCCGTCACGCCGTCACGGCGAGCCCACCGGCAATATCGCTGACGCTTGAACGCGCGCGGCAGCGCTTGCGGGAGACCACGGTGCTCGATCGCGACGTTTTTTCGTTGGGGCTGTTCGTGCCTGGCAAGAATTCATCGAGTCGCTAACGCGGCTCGTAACCGATTCATCGCACGCGATCGACAGCACAGCGTTCGGCACTTGCGGTGCCGATGGCAGCCCGCTTCCCCGAATTCAGCTGCGCGGGCCTTCTCGGAGCCGGCCGATTTCCTGAGCGTCGCCGCAGACGCTCGGCAGCGATGATAAGTCTTGCTGGCAGCCTGCCGTCAGCGCATCGATCGATCTCACATCAGGCCTGGTCAACATCAGAGCTGCCAAAGATTTGCGAGTCGCTTCTGTTCTGTTGTCGTATGCAGCGCACGCGTAGAGAGCTGCCCAAGATCTGGCTGTCAGCCGCGGCAGCTGATCTGTCCTACCGAGCAGAAGTCGGCTCTCCACCCGAGCTGACACATGCCGGAAATGCCTGATCTCCAGGCAGGATCTCCGAGCCACGCGTCTCCCGCCAGCAGTCGAGGCGCACCGCCGCGCTGGCATCCAGTCAACGCCCGGGCGGTGGCAGAGTAGCCCTCGCCGAAGATCAGGTAGACGCTGTCGGATGATGCCGCCCCGCCACTTCTCGCGTGAACTGAACTCAGCACATTCTCGCTCATGTCGCATTCGCACGATCCAAGGCGACGGTCGGCCGGGGATCAGAGTTCGCGCCCGTCGGTCGCCAGGCCCCAGCGCGCCCGGTCGAAAGCACCGGATGGCAGCCAGAACACGAGGCGCAGATCGTCCCGTCGTCGAAGCGCGCGAGTCGAAATAATTTCGCTCACTCCAGATCAGACCAGCTCCTGCGGTTTCGTTCAGTTTTGCGGCGGAAGATGATCGATCAGCCGATGCTCGCTGATACAGCGCCACTGACTTAGTTCAGCGGTCGCAGCTTCCCGGCGCAGGGCGTCCTCGGCATCACCACCATGCGGGCGCTGTTTCGCTCGAGATCAATGATCAAAAATGAGTCGTCACGGTTACCGACTAACGCCACTTCTGTCACGGCAATCGCGTCGTCTGCACGCAATCGCGACGCTTTTCGCGAGGCGACATCTCCCAGCCAGCAGGAACCGGCGGTTCATTTCAGATTCGGTCTTTCGACGGAAGGCATTGCCGCCGAATTTCGGCGAATGGCCCGTTCGTCGACACTTTCACGCGAGTTCAAAGCCGAGCCGTGATGGTCCCGGTCTGCCTGCACGAGCTATGTCCATGGCAATTGCGAACGTCTGGCGGCGTTTTTGACCACGACAAATAATAGTCGCTTTCCCTTCGCAGGTTCACGTTCGCCGCCGACATCCGCGAAAGCGGTTAATCGCGTTTCCGCAGTATCCTCCAGCCTCGAACAGGGCTTAAATCTTCTATCCGCAATCTCACCATCGACGGCGGGATTGGGAGACACTGAGCTCAGTGACTCACCTGAATCACAGTGTACTGGCGACCTGGCCTGCGCGGCGTGCTGTCTCCAGAACATTGATTATGCCAGCCTCGAGCTGTAGACAGCCTATCATTGCCAGATAAGCTCGCCATGGCGGCGAAGCAGCTCAGGCGACCTGGCGCGGCTCATTTCGGCGGCTTGACCAGAACATGAATGCACACAAACTCCTGCCGCTACCTGGCAGTCTGGTAATCCTATCTCACCCATGCATGACTGACTGAGAGATCTGACGGATTTTTTGGGAGAACGAAAAAGGCCCTTAGAAGGGCAGTAGATTTGGGTCGAGTGAAGAGCATACTGGAGCAGTGCCTGGTCGATTTCAGGGTGAGATCACACAGGCTCAGCACGACGCTTGAGCTGGAAGATGGCGATTTGAATCGCAGCCGCCTTGTTCTGCAAGACGCCGAGGATTGCGCGCACGAGCAGACAGCGGCAGCTTGGCAACCGTCAGAATTCTCGATACATGTCGAGATCGCGCCGTTTCACCAGCTCCTCGATGTCAGCGATCAATACGGCGGTTCGCATGTATGGATGTCGCGCACGCTGATTTGGTTGACGCCGATGGGATGGATCATGGCGTGGTTGTTGCCCGTACGAGTTGGGCGCTTGCGGTTGCGCCGGCGCCCGCGGCGCAAGCTTGTGCGACTGACCGCGGTGATTGCGATGATTCCGGCAGAGGCGCTCACTCGCCATCACCAATCCTACGGTCAATTCGCTGGCGTATCAATGCGCCGCGGACATCTGTCCGGGCAACCTGGGCGCCCAACTCCGCAACCTATACGGGCAACAACCGCACCCACATGATCCGGGCATCCCCGACGTCGGCCGCTTCGAGCTGCGGCTCCGGCGACGGCGCGGCCAATCCTACGCCGCCATGCGGCCGCCGTGTTGATCGCTGGCTCGACGGCGGTCGAGGAACGAAGCGCGATCCAGGGCGAGCGCCTCGATCTCGACATGTACAGCCGAGGGGGACACGGTGAGAGCACGCCAAAAGTGAAGCTGCCGCTCAATCTGCTCGGCGACGCTGCGTCGCGCTCGAATCCTCGGAGCGTCAGCTGCTGCAAGGGGCCTGGGCGAGCCGTTCATCTTCGGCCTCACCTCAAAGCCCGCCAAGCGCGCTGACTGGAACTGAGTATGCCGGTCGGCTCACCGAGTGGGAGCGGCGCACCACGCTCGATTGCCGGGCGACGCCGGGCCCATTGAGTACCTACCGCGCTAGCAACACGCTTTCCGGCCAAATCCTGGGATTTGCTGCCCTTGCCTTGCGAGGGAGGGCCCTTTTCGCGTTCTTGCCAGAAAAATCGTCAGGCTTGTCGATTCAGGCGGGCGTCGTTCGACGTGACGGTAGAGCCAGGGATTCCGGCCACCGGACGCCAGGCTCCGAAACGGTAGGAGATACGACAATGCGATTCATGATTTTAGTCAAAGCCACCAGGGACTCCGAAGCCGGCGCCAGGCCGCCGGAGGAACTCTTCGCCGCGATGGCCGACTATCACGAGCAGCTGGTCAAGGCCGGCGTGCTGCTTGATGCGAGCGGTCTGCAGCCGAGCTCGAAGGGCTGGCGCATCAAATATTCCGGAGGCAAGCGCACCGTGATCGACGGGCCCTTCACCGAGGCCAAGGAGCTGGTCGCCGGCTACACGATGATCCAGGTGAAGTCGCGCGAGAAGCGATCGAATGGTCGAGGCGCTTTCCCAATCCACCATCGATGGCGGAGATTGCGAGATCGAGGTGCGCCAGCTGTTCGAGCTGGAGGATTTCGGCGAGAGCGAAGCGATTGACCGGTTCCGCGAGATGGGCGTCGGCGACGCGAATAGCGGCGCCGAAGAAACCTAATCAGAATCTGAAGGAGAAACGACAATGCGATTTATTTCATTGGTCAAGTCAATCGAAGGAATGGCGGGTATGCCGCCCAAAGGCGTTCCTGGATGCCATGGACCAACTCGTGCAAGAGGCGGGCAAGGCAGGCTGCGTCATGGTCGAGGGAGTTGGGCTACACCCGACTTCGGCAGGCGCTCGCGTGCGACTCTCAGAAGGCAAAGTGTCGGTGACGGACGGGCCATTCACGGAGGCCAAGGAAGTGGTCGGCGGCTTCGCAATCTTCGACGCCGCCGTCGAAGGCCGAGATGCTGAAATGGACCACCCGGTTCATGGATCTGCACAAGAAGCACCTTCCAGGCTGGGAGGGTGAGTGCGAGGTCCGCCAGATCGCTGGGCCAGGCGAAAGCTGTGCGACCAAGCCCGCGAGGCGCAGGCGGCCGCGGTTTAACGCGGCTTGCGCGCGTGACGAAGAAGGTGCGTTAGTCGGTAGCCGGTGACGGCTACCGACACACACCGCGCAATCGACGCAGTCTGGAGGATCGAGCAGGCGAAGCTCATCGCCGGTCTCGCCCGCATGGTGCGCGACGTCGGCATTGCCGAGGAGCTCGCGCAGGAGGCCCTCGTCGCGGCGCTCGAGCAATGGCCCAAATCGGGCATCCCGGAAAGCCCGGCGCTTGGCTCATGGCGAGCCGCGAAGCATCGAGCGATCGATCTCTTCCGCCGCAACAAGCTGCTCGAACGAAAACACAAGGAGCTCGGTTACGAGCTCGAAGATCGAGCAGGAGACGGCGCAGCCCGATTTCGATGCCGCGCTCGACGATGATATTGGCGACGATCTGCTGCGCCTCGTGTTCACGGCCTGCCATCCGGTGCTTTCGACCGAGGCGCGCATCGCGCTCACGCTGCGCCTGCTTGGAGGCCTGACGACCGACGAGATCGCGCGGGCTTTCCTGGTCCCTGAGCCGACCATCGCCCAGCGGATCGTCCGCGCCAAACGGACCTTGAGCGAGAAGAATGTGCCGTTCGAGGTTCCGCGCGGGGACGAACTGGCGGAGCGGCTGTCCTCCGTGCTTGCGGTTATCTACCTGATCTTCAACGAGGGCTACTCAGCCACCGCCGGCGACGACTGGATGCGGCCCCAGCTCTGCGAGGAAGCGCTGCGCCTCGGCAGGATCTTGGCCGAGCTCGCCCGCGAGGAGCCGGAGGTCCATGGCCTCGTCGCGCTCATGGAGATCCAGGCGTCGCGCTTCCGGCGCGTATCGGCTCAGCCGGAGAGCCGGTGCTGCTGCTCGATCAGGACCGCGCGCGCTGGGATCAGCTGCTCATCCGCCGCGGCCTTGCCGCGATTGACCGGGCAACGACTCAAGCCAGAATCTTGGGACGCGCCGCCGGTCCCTATCTGTTGCAGGCGAGCGTCGCCGCCTGCCACGCGCGTGCGCGCACGCCTGAGGAGACCGACTGGGCGACCATCGTGGGGCTCTACGGGAAACTTGCCGAGCTCACACCGTCGCCGATCGTGGAGCTTAATCGTGCGGTGGCGCTCGCGATGCTGTTCGGGCCTGAGGCTGGTCTTGAAGTCGTCGATGCGCTGACGGCGGAGCCGGCGCTCAAGACCTATCATCTGCTGCCGAGCGTGCGCGGCGACTTGCTCCGGAAGCTCGGCCGGCTCGACGAGGCGCGCGCGGAATTCGAGCGCGCGCGGCGCTCACGCAGAACGAACGCGAACGCAAATTGCTGCTCGATCGCGCCGCAGCGTGTGCGCGCGGTAGTCCAGATCAGCACGCTCAGCCGCGTGCGGCTCGGCGGCTCGCCGAAGGTGCGTTTGTAGGCGCGGGCGAACTGGCTCGACGAGGAAAAGTCGGTGGCGATCGCCACGTCGAGCACCGGCAAAGTCGTCTCGCGCAAAAGCTGCCGCGCGCGTTCAAGCCGCATCGAAGAATATTGCCGGTGAATGCCGTGGCCGAGGTGGCGGCGGAACAGGCGCTCGAGCTGCCTGACCGAGACGCCGGCGATGCGCGCAAGCTCGGCGCGCGACTGCGGCGCCTCGATGTTGCCCTCCATGCGGCGCAGCACGCGCAACAGCTTCTCGTCGGCGATGCCGAGCCGCAGCCGCAGATCCATGCGCTGCGGGCCCATGCCCTCGCGGATATGGGTGTGCAGGAACCAGTCGCCGACCGCGGCGGCAAGCTGGCGGCCATGATCGCGCTCGATCAGCGCCACCATCATGTCGAGCGCCGAGATGCCGCCCGAGCAGGTGATCCGGTTGCCGTCGATCTCGAACAGCGAGGGCGCGACGGCGACATCGGGAAAGCTTCGCTGAAGGCCGGCTGATGCTCCCAATGGAGCGTCACGCGGCGCCGATCGAGAAGCCCGGCGCGGGCGAGGATGTAGGGTCCGCCGGAGATGCCGCCGATGGTCACGCCGCGGCGGGCGAGCTTGCGGAGCCAGGCAAAGACGTGCCTGTCGTTGAAGATGGCAGGATTGCCGCCGGCGCAGACGAACAGCATGTCGACGTCGCGGTCGGAGCCTGCGCCGACATCGGGGATGATGGCGAGGCCGTTCGAGGCCATCACCGGCTTGCCGCCCGGGCGCCGCGTGCCACCAGCGATAAAGCGGCTTGCCCGAGATGAGATTTGCCGCGCGCAAGGGCTCGACCGCCGCGGCGTAGGACATCAGCGCAAAGCCGGGCACGAGCAGAAAGCCCACCGACTGCGCGCTGGCTTGCACCTGCTTCTTGCCCATGTCGCAAATTGTCAATCAGGCGTCGCTAAGTGTCAATAAGAGCGACGCGCGGGCTCAAGATGAGGCCATGCGCTACTCGGCCTTCGCCTGCTCGTGAAGCAGCGGCTCGCCGGCAATCGCGGCTGGAGGCCGAGCGTGGCGGAAGCCCGAGCCGAAGCCGTCACTACGACGTGATCATCGTCGGCGGCGGGCATGGTCTCGCCACGGCCTATTACCTCGCCAAGGAGCACGGCATCACCAATGTCGCGGTGCTGGAGAAGAGCTATCATCGGCTCGGGCAATATCGGGCGCAACACCACCATCATCCGCTCGAACTATCTGCTGCCCGGCAACACCGCCGTTCTACGAGCGGTCGATGAAGCTGTGGGAGGGGCTGAGCCAGGAGCTCAACTTCAACACCATGGTGAGCCAGCGCGGCGTCCTCAACGTCTTCCATTCGGACCCGCAGCGCGACGCCTATGCGCGGCGCGGCAACGCCATGCGGCTTGCCGGCGTCGATGCCGAGCTGCTCGACCGCGAGCAGGTGCGCGACTATCTGCCCTTCGTCGATTTCGACAATGCCCGCTTTCCGATTCGCGGCGGGCTGATGCAGCCGCGCGGCGGCACGGTGCGCCACGACGCGGTGGTCTGGGGCTATGCCCGCGCCGCCGACGCGCGCGGCGTCGACATCATCGAGAATTGCGAGGTGACCGGCTTCCGCATCGAGCAGGGCCGCGTCACTGGCGTCGAGACCGACGCGCGGCTTCATCGGCGCGACGAAGGTCGGGCTTGCCGTCGCCGGCAACACGTCGCGCGTCGGCGCGCTCGCGGGCTTGCGGCTGCCGATCGAGAGCCATGTCATGCAGGCCTTCGTCACCGAGGGCATCAAGCCGCTGATCGATCACGTGGTGACCTTCGGCGCCAGGCCATTTCTATGTCAGCCAGTCCGACAAAGGCGGGCTCGTGTTCGGCGGCGATATCGACGGCTACAATTCCTATGCCCAGCGCGGCAATCTGCCGGTGGTCGAGGACGTGTGCGAGGGCGGCATGGCGCTCTTGCCCAGTGCTCGCGCGGCTTGCGCATCCTGCGCAGCTGGGGCGGGCTGCTCGACATGTCGATGGACGGCTCGCCGATCATCGACAAGACCGACATCGGCGGCCTCTATCTCAATTGCGGCTGGTGCTATGGCGGCTTCAAGGCGACGCCGGCCTCCGGCTGGTGCTTCGCCCATCTCATCGCCAAGGACGAGCCGAGCGATCTCGATCGCAGCCGCCTACCGTCTCGATCGCTATCGCGCAAGGCGCGCGTGATCGACGAGAAGGGCATGGGCGCCCAGACCAATCTGCATTAGAGGCCGGGCATGCGGATCAAATGTCCTTATTGCGGTGAGCGCGGCGTCGAGCGAGTTCACCTATCTCGGCGCCGCCGACCGTGAAGCGTCCCGATCCCGCAGCGCCCGACGCCGAGTCCGCGCTTCTTCGATTACGTCTATATCCGCGACAATCCAGCAGGCCCCATGGCCGAGCTTTGGTATCACGGCGGAGGCTGCCGCTCCCTGGCTCCGTGTGGTGCGCGACACGCGCAATCACGAGATCGAAAGCGTGGCGCTGGCGAAGCCAGAGGAGGCCGGCGGTGACGCCGCGCGATGTTCCAGAGCGGGAGCCGTTCCGCCTTGCGTCAGGCGGCGTCATCGATCGGACGCGCAGTCTCAATTTCACCTTCGACGGCAGAGACTCTGCCGGGGTACCCGGGCGATACGCTGGCTTCGGCGCTGCTCGCCAACGGCGAGCGGCTGGTCGGCCGCTCGTTCAAATATCACCGGCCGCGCGGCATCTTCAGCGCCGGCGCCGAAGAGCCGAATGCGCTGGTCGAGCTGCGCAACGGTGCGCGGCGCGAGCCGAATACGCGCGCGACCATGCATCGAGCTTTACGACGGGCTCGACGCCGCGAGCCAGAACCGCTGGCCGTCGCTGAAATTCGACGTGCAGTCGATCAACGGGCTGATGAGCGCCGTTCTTCGGCGCCGGCTTCTACTACAAGACCTTCATGTGGCCGGCGGCAGTTCTGGGAGCTGCTCTACGAGCCCGCTGATCCGGCGAAGCCGCAGGGCTTGGCCGCGCGGCGACGCGAACCGGACCCCGACCATTACGAGAAGGCCTTCGCGTCACTGCGACGTGCTGGTGATCGGCGGAGGGCCTGCCGGGCCTCATGGCGGCGCTGACCGCGGGCGCGCGCCGGCGCGCGCGTCATCCTCGCCGAGGAGGATTTCATGCTCGGCGGGCGGCTCCTCTCGGAGCGGCTCGAGATCGACGGCAAGCCGGCATGCGGACTGGCTGCGCGGCCGTCGCCAGCCGAGCTATCGAGGCCTCGACAACGTCACGCTGATGCCGCGCACCACCGTCTTCGGCGTCTATGACGGCGGCACCTATGGCGCGGTCCAACGCGTCGCCGATCATGTGCAGGTGCCGGGCGAGCATCAGCCGCGCCAGCGCTCGCTGGCGCATCGTGGCGAAGCGCGCCGTGCTTGCCTCCGGCGCCATCGAGCGCGGCATCGCCTTCGCCGGCAACGATCTGCCCGGCGTGATGCTGGGCTCGGCGGTGCGCAGCTATCTCAACCGCTTCGCTGTCGTCGCCGGGCACGCGCGCCGTTGTGTTCACCAGCTCACGATGACGGCTGGACGCACGGCGCGCGATCTCGCGGCAAGCCGGCATCGCCGTGGCTGCCGTGGTCGATCCGCGCAGCGAGGGCATCGAGAAGCAGGGTGCGCGGGCCATGGCCGATCTTCGCGGGCGCCGTGGTGAAGGAGGCGAGAGGCGGCCGGCAGCTCAAGAGCGTCGTCGTGCGCGACGACAAGGGCGCCGAGACCGAGATCGCCTGCGATCTGCTCGCGGTCTCAGACGGCTGGAACCCGACGCTGCATCTCACCTGCCATCTCGGCGGCAAGCCGGCGTGGCAGGAGGCGCTTGCCGCCTTCGTTCCAGGGTCATGCCGCCAGGGCATGCGACGTGGCCGGCGCCGCGGCTGGGCACTTTCGACGCTCGCCGAGGCTCTTGAGGATGGCGCGCGGCTCGGCGCCGAGGCCGCCGAGCGATCTCGGCTTCGCCGCGCCGGCGCCGGCGATGCCGCCGGCCGGCGGCGAAGATCAGCGTCAGCCGCGCCGCTGTGGTGGGTGCATAGGCGGCAAGGGTGCGGCCTTCGTCGATTTGCAGAACGACGTCACCACCAAGGACATCGAGCTCGCGCGGCTCGAGAGGCTATCGGCGCGAGCGAGCATGTCAAGCGCTACACCACGCTCGGCATGGCGCACCGACCAGGGCAAGACCGGCGAATGTCGACGGCGCTCGGCGTATCTGTCGGAGCTGACCGGCGCGCCGATCCGCAGCGATCGGCACCACGAGCTTCCGCCCGCCCTATACGCCGGTCACCTGCGGCGCGCTCGCCGGCCATCATCGCGGCAAGGATTTCCGCCCGCAAGCGCCTCGCCGCCGTCGCATCGCTTGGGCTGAGGAGAACGGCGCGGTGTTCGCCGATGCCGGGCTGTGGCTCGGGCGCAATGGTATCCGCAGCGTCCAGGCGAGGACCTTGCAGCAAAGCATCGACGCGCGAGGCCGCGGCGGTGCGCGCGGCTCGGTCGGGCGTTTGCGACGTGTCGACGCTCGGCAAGATCGACGTGCAGGGGCCGGACGCCGGCGACGCTGCTCGACCGCGTCTACGTCAACACATTCTCGACGCTGACAGTCGGCCAGGCGCCGCTACGGCCTGATGCTGCGCGAGGACGGCTTCGTGCATGGACGACGGCACCACGGCGCGGCTCGGCGAGCGACCATTTCTTCATGACCACGACCACCGCGAATGCCGGTCAAGGTCATGCAACATCTCGAGTTCTGCCGTCAGGTGCTGTGGCCCGAGCTCGACGTCAGGCTGGTCTCGGTGTCCGACCAGTGGGCGCAATATGCGCTCGCCGGTCCGCGCGCGCGCGACGTGCTGGCGAAGCTCGTCGATGCGCCGTTCGATATCTCCAACGAAGGCTTCCCGCGCATGGGCGCTGGCGAGCTCACCATTTGCGGCGGCGTGCCGGCGCGGCTGTTCCGTGTCTCGTTCTCAGGCGAGATGGCCTACGAGATCGCCGTGCCGGCGCGCTACGGCGACGCCGCGATCCGCGCGCTCGATGCAGGCCGGCGCCGAGTTCGGCATCACGCCCTACGGCACCGAGGCGCTGAACGTGCTCCGCATCGAGAAGGGCCATGTCAGCGGCGCCGAGATCACCGGTCACGCTACGGCGCGCGACCTCGGGCTCGCAGGCATGGTCACGGCCGACAAGGATTGCATCGGCAAGGTGCTGGCGCAGCGCCCGGCGCTGCTCGACCCGGCGCGGCCGATCGTCGTCGGGGTGAAGCCGCGTCGATCCGACGCAATCGCTCACCGCCGGCTCGCATTTCATTCCGGTTGGCGCCGACGGCGGTCACCGCCAACGATGAGGGCTATCTCACCTCGGTCGCCTTCTCGCCGGTGCTCGGCCAGGACATCGGCATCGGCTTTCTCGCCGCGCGGGCGCGAGCGCATCGGCGAGCGCATTCGCGCCGTCGATCTTCTGCGCGGGCACGATGTGGAATGCGTCGTCGCCTCGCCGGTCTTCTACGATCCGGAGGGCACGCGCACCCATGGCTGAGATCAGACTGCACCCGCGCTCGCCCTTTGCCGGTCTGCTCAAGCCTGGGCGCCATGGCGCGCAAGGCGCTGCTGCCGGCGTGAGCCCTGGCGAGCGTGCCGGTCTTGCGCTTTGCGTCATCTCGGCCGGAGCAAACAAAGGCGAGCGAGGTTGCCGCCAAGATGCATTCGGTCACCGGGCTCGATCTGCCCATGGGGCCGAAGCGTGTCAGCAAGAACGGATTTGCGCTGATCGGCACGGCGCCAGGCCAATGGCTCGCCGTCGCCGAGAGCAAGGAGGCCCGCGCGCTGCCGGCCATGCTGGGAGTGGCACTCAAAGGTGACGCCGCACGGTGGTCGATCTCTCCGACGGCAAGGCGGTGCTTCGCATCTCCGGTCCGCGTGCGCGCGATACGCTTGCCAAGGGCTGCTCGCTCGACCTGCATCCAAGGGTGTTCAAACCGGGGAGCGCGGCGACGACGCCGGTCGCGCTGATCGATTGCGTGATCTGGCAGGTCGACGAGGCGCCAACCTACGACCTCGCCGTGCCGACAAGCTATGCCGAGAGCTTCTGGTCCTGGCTCACCGCGTCGGCCGCAGAATACGGCTACACGGTCAAATAACCTGCCGAGGCCTCAAGGGGTCCTGGCTGCCGCCGTGCCGGCGGCTTCGGCAAGCGCGCCGCCGATGCGATGCGGATGGGTGAACACCTCGAACCCGTCCTTCCTGGCGACGGCCACGAGCGTCATGCCGCAAGCCTCGGCCATGCGGAGCGCGAGCGCCGTCGGCGCCGATACCGCGACGATGATGGGCGCGCCGATGATTGCGCAGATTTCTGCACCATCTCAACCGAGACGCGGCTGGTCAGCACCACGATGCCCTTCGCAGCGTTGGTGCCTTCGCGAGCGAGCGCACCGGCGAGCTTGTCCAGAGCATTGTGACGGCCAACGTCCTCGCGCACGGCAACGAGGCCGCGCCCAGGATCGAAGAAGCCAGCGCCATGCACCGCGCGGGTCTCGCGGTTCAACTCCTGCAAGGGGAAGAGAGACTCGATCGCCGTCATGATCTCAGCCGGCGTGACGCACAAGACCTTCGCGCACCTCGGGGGGCGGGCGCATGGCCTCGGTCAGGCTCTCGATGCCGCACAGCCCGCATCCCGTGGGACCGGCCATCTTGCGGCGGCGCGTCAGGAACTCCGCGGCGTCCGGCGACTTGAGCCAGATGCGGAGCTCGATGCCGATCTCCTCCTCGACGATCTCCACGCTCTCGATGGCGTCGACGGCAGGAGATCACCCCTTCGGTCAGGCTGAAGCCGACGGCGAAGTCCTCGAGATCCTGCGGGCTCGCCATCATCACCGCGTAGGAGGCGGTGTTGTAGGTGAAGGCGACCGCCGTCTCCTCCGGGATCGCGCGTTCGCCTCTCGCATAGCCACTGCGCGCGCCAGACAGAGCAGGGGACGCGAACCACGGGCTCGGCCAAATGCTTACTCCGCTTGGATTTATTGCCGTGGAAACTAGTCGCTCGCGCGCGTGCTTACAAGCAGTGCGAGCCTCTTCAAGTCTCTGCGACGTTCGAATAAGCGCCAGACGGCGGCGGACAGGCTAAGATGATGGCGCGTACAGTTAAGGGAGGTCCTCATGGCGAATAAAGCAAGCTTCACGCCGGACGAGTGGACCAAGGTGATGGAAAGCGTGGCGGTGACCGGCATGGCGGTGACCGCGGCGGATCCGAGCGGACTTTGGGGCATGCTGAAGGAGGCGCTGGCCGGCGGCGCGCGCTTGGCGGCGGCGAAGGCCGATCCCAATGCCAACGAGCTGGTGAAAGCCGTCATCGCCGATTTCGAGACTGCGGACAGCCGGGCCGCGGTGCAGGAGGCGCTGAAGCAGCGCTTCGCCGACGCAAAGCCCGGCGACGTCGTGCCCAGGGCTCTTGAGATCGTTGCGCCAAGCCTCTGCCGTTCTCGACGCCAAGGCGCCGGCCGATGCTCCGGCCTTCAAGGCATGGCTAAACGGCGTCGCGGCCAAGGTGGCGGAGGCCTCAACGGAAGGAGGCTTCCTCGGCTTCGGCGGCGTGAAGGTGAGCGACGCCGAGAAGGCCACGCTTGCCGACATCGCCAAAGCCTTGGGCACGACGGCAAGCGCCTGACGGCGGAGGGCGGAGGTGAGGACTCAAGTGAGGTCAGATCGGTTCTCCTTGACGTCCGTCCTTCGGTTCGCGGCGCATAGTCCTTGGCGATGGGGGTGCCTCCGGCTTCAGCGCGGGACATCGCGGCGGAGCCGAAGGTCTCCCTGCAACGACGACGCCATGATCGTGTTCGATGCGTCGGGCTCGATGGCCGGGAACGTGGGGCAAGGCATCGCGACCACCATCCCACGGATTGACGAAGCGCGCGCACGCGCTTGCTGAGGTTTTGCCGAGCGCCACGAAATTTCGCCGCGTCGGCCTCATCACCTATGGCCCAGGGGCCTTACCAACGGTGCAACGTCCACCTCGATCTCAAGCCCACTGCCAATGCCGGGGCCATCATCATGCGCACGGTGGACGCTCTGACGCCGGCGGGCCGCACGCCCTTGACGGAGGCGGTGAAGCAGGCGGCAACGGTGCTCGACTATCAGCACAAGCCAGGCGTCATCGTCGTGGTCACCGACGGCGAAGAGACCTGCGGCAGGTCGCCTTGCGACCTTGGCAAAGAACTTCATGCCGCGGCCGAGCAGTTGACGATCCACGTCATCGGCTATCGCGTTAAGGATTTCTCTTGGACGGGCGAGCAAAGCATCCTCGACGTCCGCTGCCTGGCCGAGCAAAATGGCGGGCTCTCACATCGCCGCCGAGTCGAAGGAAGACCTGGTCGAGGCCCTCAGGAAAACCCTCGACTGTCCGATGGTGACGCAGCGCGCTTCGCCGGGATCTCTCGACGCTGAGATGTTCGGCTTGCCTCACAGGGGGCGTTGCGTCGCCTCAATCATTGAGCGTTGTCGCGCCTTGGCTTGGGCGGGATCGCCAACACCTTGTCGATGCGGCGTCCATCCAGATCGACGACCTCAAACCGCCAGCCTTCATACTCGAACTGCTCGCCGACCTCGGGCAGGTGCCCAAGCTGGCCCAGCACGAAGCCGGCAACAGTATGGAAGTCGCCCTCCTCGGGCCGCGTGCGCAGACCGAACCGGTCGAAGGCGACCTGCGCCGGCGCATCATGCCGTTGATGAGAAGCGAGCCGTCGGCGCGTTCGACCACGTCAGGCTCTTCGCCCACGCTCGGCAGATCGCCGGCGATGGCTTCGAGCAGATCGGTCTGGGTGACGATGCCTTCGAGCGCGCCGTACTCGTCGAAGATCATGGCAAGCCGCACCGGCGCCTTCTTGAACTGCTCCAGCACCTTGAAGATCGGCGTCGCCTCATGCACCACGAGCGGCTCGCGGAGCGCGGCCATAGGGTCGATGGTCTTGCCGTCGAGCGCCTGGTCGAGCAGGTCCTTCTTCAAGATCATGCCGAGCGGCGCATCGATGCCGCCCTTGCCCACGAGCAGCTGCTCGTGGCGGCAGGCGCGGATGTCTTTCAGCATCTCGTCCCGGTCATCCCCGATGTCGATCCAGTCGACGTCGACGCGCGGCGTCATGATGTCGCCGATGGGGCGGTCGCCGATGTTGAGCACGCGGCTGACCAGCTCCAGCTGCTCCTGGCGTAGGAGTCCCGCCTCTTGGCTCGCGGCGATCAAAAGCTTGAGCTCTTCCGGCGAATGCAGCGATTCCTCTGCCGTGGCCGCACGGAGGCCAATGAGCCTGCAGCACCAGATTGCCGAGGCCGTTGAGGGTGACGATCGCCGGCCTGAACAGAAACAGGAACAGGCGCAGCGGCACGATCACGCGGAGCGCGGTGGCCTCGCTTCGTTGCAACGCAAGACTTTTCGGTGCGAGCTCGCCGAGCACGATGTGCAGCGCGGTGATGATGGTGAAGGCAATCGCCACCGCGATGGCGTGGGAGCCGGCGACCGCGAACGAGCCGAGGCCGGCGAGCAGCGGCTCGATCAGGTGGGCCAGCGCCGGCTCGCCGATCCAGCCGAGCGCCAGCGACGAGATGGTGATGCCGAGTTGGGTTGCCGCAAGATAGGCGTCGAGATTGTCGGTCGCCCTTTTCAGCGCCCTCGCTCTTATCCGTCCCTCCGCGACAAGTTGCGCCACGCGGCTCCGCCGCACCGCCACCAGGGCAAATTCGGCGGCGACAAAAACCGTTGGCCGCCACCAGCACGAAAATCAGCAGAATCCCGAGAATGTTGGCCGAACTGCCATCGCCCGTGGGCATGGTCTCCTCTCTAGGTTGTTCAAGTCTCTGCCCGCAGCATAGACGGGGGCGCCGGCGATGTCGCGCCGGCCTTCCGGGCGGGCAAGGCAGCTTGAGGTCTTGGCCAATTTGCGCTACTGCCAGGGGCGACAGGTTTCGTCCCTGGAGTTGAGTTGCGGTCCCGCCCGTGCTTTCTTCTCGCGCTTTGTGATGGGGTTCTAACGGCATGCAGAATTCGAGCGCGCGCAAGGCCACGGGCGAGCGCGAAATGCATAAAGTGTTCGAGAACGTCGCTTGTCCGTTTTGCGGCATGCTGTGCGACGATCTCGAGATCGAGAACAACGACGGCACGCTGAAAATCCTCAAGAACGGTTGCGGGCGGGCGATCGGCGGCTTCGAACGCAAGCTGCCGCCGAGCAGCCCGCAGATCAGAGGCAAGGACGTCACGCTTCCCGAGGCCGTCAAGGAAGCCGCGGCGCTCATCGGCAAGGCCGATAGTCCCTCTGTTTGGAGGGCTTGCCACCGGCGTGGAGGGCATGCGCGCGGCGCTCGCGCTTGCCGAGCGGGCCGGCGGCGTGGTCGACCATGCCTTGAGCGAAGGGCAATATCGCAACGTCAAGGTGCTGCAGAGCGCGGGCTGGACCACCTCCACCCTCACCGAGACGCGGAACCGCGCCGATCTCTTGATTATCGTCGGCAGCGACATTCGCAAGCTGCATCCGCGCTTCTTCGAGCGCATCGTCTCGCCGCCTGACTCGATGTTCGAGGTCACGGCGCCGAAGCGGACCGTCGTGTTCATCGGCGAGGTGCCGGAGCGCAAGGACGCGGCCGGACCGCAGGTCGGCGAGGTGGTCACGCTTGCTTGCAAGGTCGAGCAGATCGGCGAAGTTCTCGGTGCGCTCCGCGCGCGCGCTGCGTGGCTTTCGCGTCAATGCCAAGACCGCCGGCGGCATCGCGCTTGCCAAGATCGATGCGCTTGCCGAGCTTTGCCGGCAGGCGAAATACGGCGTCGTGGTCTGGGCACCGCCGACGCTCGACGTGCCGCACGCCGAGCTTCTCGTCGAGCAGGCTACCGGGCTCGTCAAGGATCTCAACCAGACTCAGCGCTTTGCCGGGCTGTCGCTCGGCGGCAATGAAGGCGCGGTGACGGCTGCCGCCGTCTCGACCTGGCAGAGCGGGTTTCCGCTCCGCATCTCCTATGCGAGCGGCGCGCCGCAGTTCGATCCTTACCGTTATTCGATCTTGCGCATGCTCACCGCGGGCGAGGGGGATCTGCTCGTGTGGATCGCCTCGATTTCTCCCGACCTCGCGCCGCCCGCAACCGACATCCCCACCATCGTGCTCGGCACGCCTGGGCTCAAGCTTCCGCAACAGCCCGCGGTGTTCATCCCCGTGGGCACGCCGGGGGTGGATCACGCCGGCCGGCTCGTCCGCTGCGACAGCGTCGTGTCGCTGCCGCTCGAAGAACCTGCATCGGGCGGAGCTTCCGCGCGCCGCCGATGTGCTCGCAGCCATCGAAGCGGCGCTGTAAAGGCCCGGAGTTTCCTCACAATGGCGATCAAGCTTTCCGGCGGCAAAGTCTATGACCCCGCCAACAAAGTGAGCGGCGAGGTCCGCGACATCTATGTCGAGGACGGAAAGATCGTGGCCGCGCCTGCCGACGGGCGCGTGGCGCAGGACTACGACGTGAAGGGCCGGGTGGTGATGGCCGGCGCCATCGACCCGCACACCCATATCGGCGGCGGCAAGATGACCATCGCCCGCATGATGATCCCCGAGGACCACATGAAGGACGAGGTCAAGCGCACCGCTCTCACCCGCGCCGGGACGGGCCACGCGGTGCCTTCGACCATGGTCACCGGATATCGCTATGCCGAGATGGGCTACACCGCCTGCTTCGAGCCGGCCATGCTGCCCGCCAATGCGCGCCAGGCGCATATGGAGATGGGCGACACGCCGATGGTCGACAAAGGCGCCTTCGTCATGCTCGGCAGCGACGATTATTTTCTGCGCCAGCTCGCGGCCAAGCAGGAGTTCGAGCGCATCAAGGACTACGTCGCCTGGACCATGCATTCGGCGCAAGCGATCGCCGTCAAGGTGGTCAATCCCGGCGGCATCAGCGCCTTCAAGTTCAATCAGCGCAAGCTCGATCTCGACGAGGAGCATGTCTACTACCACGTGACGCCGCGGCAGATCATCGTGACGCTGGCACGCGCGCTGAAGGAGCTCGGCGTCGTCCATCCCCTGCATGTGCATGGCTGCAATCTCGGCATCCCCGGCAATATCGAGATCGACGCTCGCCACCATCCGCGCGCGCGGAAGGCCTGCCGCTGCACATGACGCATACCCAGTTCCTGAGCTACGGCACCGAGGGCGACCGCAAGTTTTCGTCAGGTGCCGCGCGGCTCGCCGAGCTCGTCAACAAGACGCCGAACATCTCCATCGACGTGGGCCAGGTGCTGTTCGGGCAGACCTGCACGGCGTCAGGCGACAGCATGCGCCAATACGCCATCGGCAAGAGCGCGCACCCGAAGCGCGTGGTGATCATGGACATCGAATGCGACGCAGGCTGCGGCGTGGTGCCCATCCGCTACCGCGACAAGAGCTTCGTCAACGCCATGCAATGGGTGGTCGGGCTCGAGACCTTCCTCCTGGTCGAGGATCCCTGGCGCATGTTCCTCACCACCGACCATCCGAACGGCGCGCCGTTCTATACCTACCCGCATCTGATCAGGCTGTTGATGGACAAAGGCTTCCGCGACGACATGTTGCAGAAGATCAATCCAGATGCGGCGGCCATGAGCATTCTGCCGACCATCACCCGCCAATACTCGCTCGACGAGATCGCCATCATCACCAGGGCAGGCCCGGCGCGGAGCCTCGGCTTGCAGGACCGCGGGCATCTCGGCGTCGGAGCTTGCGCCGACATCACCGTCTATCGGGACAACGCCGACCGTGAGGCGATGTTCAAGACGCCAGAGCTCGTGTTCAAGAACGGCGAGCTGGTCGTGAAGAACGGCAAGGTGGTCAAGGTCACGCAAGGCGCCACCCACGTGGCGCGGCCGAGCTACGACCATGCCATCGAGAAGCCGCTCAAGACCTATTTCGACCGCTACCTCACCGTGCGCATGGAGAATTTCAAGCTCGCCGATGAGGAGATCATCGACGGCGACCGGGGCTCGATCATCGTGCAGCCGACCGGTGCGCGGGTGTCGTAGGCCGGCTTATTGTTTCGGGCGGCCCACGATGTCGAAATCGGCCTCCTGCAATTGGTATTTCTGCACCACGCTCGACGTGTCGGATAAAGCGCGGAGGCAGGCCTCGTGAGCGGTGCGCTTCTCCGTATCGGCAAGCGTCTCGCCCTCCTTCAGCCGGTCGGCCGCGGCGAAACACAACTGCATGTCCTGGGCGAGCGCCGGAGCAGACAGGACCGCAAGCGACAAGCCGAGAATGGCCATCGACACAAAGTTTCGGAAGGACATCGCCCGCGTCTCCGTTACCGGCGCTTAGTCAGATTAGCATAGGCCTAACTTTGTCGGCGTGTCGGCTGCTGCATCGTCCATGCCTGGCGTCTCGGCGCGTCCGGCGGCGGCGAGCGCCGGTCTCGTCGAGGAGGCGCGCACGACAGCGCTACCGCAACGCCCGCAAGTACCGCTATCGGCGTCCCTATTACGTGCCCTATGCCTGCTCGCGCCCGTACCAATATCGCTATTGGCAGTTCTACGCGCCGATCTGCTACCCGCTCCAGGCCCGGGCTAATACAGCAGAAATTTCCGCCTGATCTCGGCGAACTCGGCGACGCCGGGGCGCCAGCTCGCGACGATCTCCTCGAGCGGCACCTGCTGCTCGATCTGCTCGTCTGAGCGCGGGTGAGCCGGCGAGAATGTCGATGGGCATCTTGTCGTGCTCGTATTCGTAAGGCGGATCGCGCCATTGGAAGCGGTCCGGCGCCGAAGCCGTAACATTCGCGGAGCAGCGACACGCCCGCCTTCACCGGCAGGAACGCCTCGCGGCTCGTGACATGGATCTGGCAGCCGCCGCAGGTGACGCGGGCGTGCTTCTGGAAGGTCGGCTCGAAGGTCACCGAGCGGAAGTGCACGCCCTTTAGCCCCACTCGGTTCATGCGTTCGGCAAGGTGGTCGCCGTCGAGCCATGGTGCCCCGATCAGCTCGAAGGGACGCGTGGTGCCGCGCCCCTCGGACAGCATGGTGCCTTCGTACGAGCACGGTGCCGGGATAGACGATCGCCGTGTCGAGAGTCGGCATGTTCGGCGACGGCATCACCCAGGGCAGGTCGGTCGCGTCCCAATACATGTCGCGCGACCAGCCCTCCATGGGAAAGACTTCGAGCGCGGCGTTGATGCCGTGATGCTCGTTGAAGAACCGGGCGAGCTCGGCGACGGTCATGCCGTGGCGCATGGGCATGCGGAACTGGCCGACGAAGGACTCAAATCCGGGCTCGAGCGTCGGTCCTTCGACCTGGCCGCCGCCGATGGGGTTGGGGCGGTCGCACACGATGACGGGGAGCCCATGACGCGCCGCGGCGCGCAGGCAATTCGCCATGGTGTAGATGAAGGTGTAGATGCGCGCGCCGACGTCCTGCAGATCGATGACCAGCACGTCGATGAGGCCGAGCATCTCCGCTGGTCGGCTCGCGCGTCTCGCTGTAGAGCGAGAAGATCGGAACGTTGCGGCGCCGGTCCTTGGCGTGCGGCGTCTCGATCATGTTGTCCTGCAGGTCTGAGCGGTAGCCGTGCTGCGGCCCGAAGATGGCGGCGAGTTTGTGGCGGTTGGAGTGGCTGAGCAGATCGACCACGTGCCGGAAGCCATGGTCGGTCGAGGCTGGATTGGCGAGCACGCCAACGCGCAGTCCGTTGAGGCGGGATGAGGCGAGAAGTTGTTCGCAGCCGAGCAGCATCGCCCGTTGCTTAATCGGGCGACCCTGCCAACGCCAGCAAAAAGGGCCTGCCGAGGCAGGCCCTTTGCTTCAGATGTCGAAGAACCGGCGGCTTAGGGCGCGTCGACCAGGACGATCTCGGAGTCCTTCAGCGCGGTGATCTTGACCACCGACTTCGTCCTCGATCGCGGCACCGTCCCGCGCCTTGAGGCTTACGCCGTTCACCTCGACCTCGCCTTCAGCCGGCACGAGGTAGCCGTGGCGGCCTTTGCCGAGGGCATATTCGGCGGTCTCGCCAGCTTTGAGCGTGGCGCCGAGAACACGCGCCTCGGCGCGGATCGGCAGCGCGTCGGCATCGCCGCTCGAAGCCGCTCGCCAGAACCACGAATGAGCCGGCGCGGTCGCCCTTGGGGAAGGGCTTGGCGCCCCAGGACGGCTTGCCGCCTTCGCGGTCCGGCTCGATCCAGATCTGGAAGATGCGGGTCGTCTCGGGCTCGCGATTGTATTCGGCGTGACGGACGCCGCTGCCGGCGCTCATCACCTGCACGTCGCCCGCCTCGGTGCGTCCCTTGTTGCCGAGGCTGTCCTCGTGGGTGATGGCGCCCGTCGCGGACATAGGTGATGATCTCCATGTTGGCGTGCGGATGCGGCGGGAAGCCGGTGTGCGGGCGCGATCTCGTCGTCGTTCCACACGCAGATCGAGCCCCAGCCCATGCGCTCGGGGTCGTAATAGCCGGCGAAAGAGAAATGATGCTTGGCCTTGAGCCAACCGTGGTCGGCTGCCGCCAAGGCCTTTGAATGCTCTTACCTCGATCATGTCTTTAACCCTCCGCGCCATGCAGGGCGCTGTTGCATGGCCCTAAGATAGGGTGCAGGATCGGCTCATAAAGGGAAACATCAGAAACTCATCGTTTCCAATTATGGCAAAGCTGCCGGATCTCGAAGGGCTCGCGGTCTTCGCCAAGATTGCCGAGCTGCGTTCCTTCGCGCTCGCCGCCAAGGATCTCGAACTGTCCAAGGCCACGGTCTCCAAGGCTGTCGCCAGGCTGGAGAAGAGGCTCGGCGCGCGGCTGTTCAATCGCACCTCGCGCCGGCTGGCGCTGACCGACGCAGGGCAGCGCCTGCTCGATCGCGCCGCGCGCATCCTGGCGGAAGGTGAGGCTGCGGAAAGCGAAGCGCATGCACAATCGGCCACGCCGCGCGGGCTCGTGCGCGTGGCGGTGCCGATGTCCTTCGGCCTCAAAGAGGTGGCGCCGCTTCTGCCGGAGTTCCTGGCCGAATACCCTGAAGTTTCGGTCGATCTGCATTTGAGCGACGAGATTGTCGACCTCATCGGGGCCGGATTCGATGCTGCCTTGCGCATCGCCGCGCTGCCGGATTCCTCGTTGCGGGCGAGGCGGCTGCGGGATGTCGAGCCGCTATCTCGTTGCCGCACCCTTCCTATCTGAAGCAGCATGGACGCCCGACCCATCCAAGCGACCTCATGCACCATGCCTGCCTCTGCTATGCCTATCTGCCGACGCCGGACGTCTGGCGTTTCGTCAACAAAGCGGGCGAGGAGGTGCACTGTGCGGCCGAACGGGCCACTGCAGGGCCAACAATGCCGACGCTCTTGCGCCGGCGCTGCTTCGCCGGGCTCGGGCTCGCCGTGCAGCCTGATTTCGTCGTCGGCGAAGCGATAGAAGACGGGCGCCTTGAAGCGGTGATGCCGGACTGGCCCCGCCGCCGATCGCGCTCCATCTCGTCATGCCGCCCGGGGGCCCAAGGCCGGCGCGGGTCGAAGCGCTTGGCCGCTTTCCTCACCGAGCGCCTCGGCTGCCTGAGCCGTGGTTACTGGCTGCGCAGTTCACTTAAACTGGATGCGGCATTTGATTTCCGGCGGGATCGCGGACGATACTCGGCGCGCTGGGGGTGATCGATGGCGGAGAGCAGGGGAACTCACATCGGGCGTCGCTTCTGGGCGCCTATCGGGCTCGCTGCCTTGCTGGGCTATGCCGCCCGGATCGGCGCTCCCTATCTTCGCTCCGTGGTCGTCCGCGCACGCGGCGGTGACCACCTGGATCGACGACGTCGACTCGCCGATCAGGGGCTATGTCGGCAGATCCGCTCCATGCCGGCGACCGTGTCGGCGCCGACGGCCGTCATCGCCACGATCGAAAATCCGATCGGAGATGGAACCGCCGGTCGCCAGGGCCGAAGCGGAGGTCGAGAGGGCCAAGCAACGCGTCCGCGGCTCAAGCAATCCATGGCGGATGAGATCGCGCACGCCGACATCTCGATCCTGACCACCGGCGCCACCGCCGCATAACGGCCCGCAATAGAGCCATGGCTATGGGTTCCATCGGCCTAGAGCAAAGCAGCCTGAGCGGCCGCTTTTCGGGAAATGCCGATCGATGATCGACACCATAGCGCCTCGCTATTGGACCTGAGGTCCGGCCAGGCGCCTAATCCGCACGACAGAGCTGGAGCTGTGAGTGAAGCAGGTTAGGAGAACGCATGGTCTTGGGCCTGTTCGCCTGACCAAGGGCGGCATTGGCGCGGGAGCACAGCTTGCCGATGACGACTCCCGTGTTCCATACGCTCGAAGAGGCCTTCTTCTATTGCCGCGACATGGACGCCTCCTTGGGCGACCGGCTCGAGACCTTCTCGGCGGCGGCGCGGGTGCTTGCGTCCGGCGATGCAGGAGGCCGTGGACCGGCTGGTCGTGCGGCTCATGGCGAGCGACCTCGGCGCTGCCGTCCCGCAGATCGGCGATCCGATGCCGCCGTTCATTCTGCCGGACGAGAAGGGCGATCTCGTCAGCCTGGCGAGCCTGTTGCGGGTAGGGCCGGTCGCCGTCACGTTCCATCGCGGCCATTGGTGCCCCTATTGCCGCATCAACACCAAGGCGCTTGCCGAGGCGCAAACCCGGATCGCCGCGGAGGGCGCGCAGATCGTGGCCATCATGCCCGACCGCCAGCAATTCGCGAGCGGCGCTGAAGCGCAGAGTCGAGCATGCACTATCCGGTGCTGACCGACATGGACAACGGCTATGCGCTCTCGCTCAATCTCGCGATCTGGGTCGGGGCCGAATTGCAGGAGCTGATGTCGGCGTCGGGCCGCGATCTTCCGCGCTACCAAGGCAACGACGCCTGGGTCCTGCCGCTGCCGGCGAGTTTCGTCGTCGATGCGGACGGCTATATACGCGGGCGATTTATCGATCCGGACTACCGGCAAGCGGATGGCGATCGAGGACCTGTTCGAGGCGATCCGGGCGCCCGCGATCTTGCGGCCGATCCCGCCCTGGTAGATCCGTTGCCTGCGCCGCATCGCGCCTACTCATTTCGGCACCTAAGTGGTATTGAGAAACCAGGGGTAAAACGTAACAATTCAGGGTCCTTACGGATTGGAGGCCGCGCGGCCGCCAGGACGATGGGAGCTTGCAGGTGACAGAGAAATCGCTTTCCGAGCGCACTGCACGAGGCCTACCTCCAGGCCCGCGACATGGATGCGTCGCTCGGCTGAGCGGCTGCAGGCCTTCGCCGACGCGGTGCGGCGCCTTGGCCCGCATTTTCAGGAGGCGGTCGACAGGCTGGTCGCCAGACTGAAAGAGCAGGGCGTGGGCGAGACCGCGCCGAAGCCTGGCGAGCCCATGCCGCTCTTCGTCCTGCCCGACGAGGCCGGCCGTCTCGTCAGCCTCGACACGCTGCTGGACAAGGGGCCGGTCGCCATCACCTTCCATCGCGGTCATTGGTGCCTCTATTGCCGCATCAACACCCGCGCGCTCGCCCAAGCGCAAGCACGAGATCGCGGCGGAGGGCGGGCAGATCGCCGCCATCATGCCGGACCAGCAACATTTCACGCGCCGAGCTCAAGGCCGAGTCACGACGCGCCGTTTCCGATTCTCACCGACATCGACAACGGCTACGCCATGTCGTTGAACCTCGCCTTCTGGGTGGGCGCCGAGATGCAGGAGCTGATGACCGGCGCCGGCTGGGACGATGTCGCGCTCGCAAGGGAGCGACACCTGGCTGTTGCCCGTCCCGGCAACCTTCGTCGTAGGCACCGACGGCGAGGTCAAGGCGCGCTTCATCGATCCGGACTACCGCAAGCGCGTCGCGGTCGAGGATCTGATCGCAGCCCTCAAGAGCGCGCAGTAGGGCGGGCTAGGCGGCCGCTCCGGCGCCGTTGACGGAGAGGGTCTCGAGCACCGCCTTGAGCTCTATCCTGCCTTTGAGGGTGTGGGATTCGCCGCCCTCAAAATCGATCCAGCCCTCATTGAAGCCGTCCAGCATCTCGATGCGAGGTTTCGGGTGCTTCATCCCTTGCGACGTGAACAGAGCCTCCCACTTGTCACGCGGAACGGCGTCGGCACGCACGGCGCGGCCGAGAACCTCGGAAAGGGCGCGGGCGACCTCGACCGGTGCGATGCGGCGAGGTCCTTCAAGCTCGACCACGCGTCTGCCGGTCCGGTCGTCCTGCAAAAGCTCGGCGGCGACGCGACCGACATCCTCGGTCGCGACCATGGGAAAATGCCGGTCGAGCGGCTGCAAGAAGCTCGAGACCACGCCGGTAGTGCGCGCCGGAGCGATGTCCCAGGCAAAGTTGTCCATGAACCAAGCTGGGCGCAGGAAGGTCACGGGGAGGGAGTTCGCCGAGCTCCTTCTCGAGGATGGTGAGCTGGGTGAGGAGGTTTTGCTGTTTGGCCTGCGCTCCGACCGTCGACAGGCACACGACTTTCGGGGGACTGGCAGCTGCGAGCGCGGAGCGAAGCGAGGCGATCAGCGCCCGCGCTTCGGGAAAGCCTGGGGACGGGTCGAAGATCGGCGGCAACATGGCGAACACGCCTTCGACGCCCTTGAAGGCTGGCGGTCAGGCTTGCCGCGTCATGGAGATCGGCACGCGCCATCTCGCAGCCGCGCACCGCCCAAGGAAGTCCTCTATTCGCATCGCGAAGCACGGCGCGGACGCGCCTCTTGTCGGCGAAGCTTGCGCGACGGCGCCGCCGACCTGACCCGTAATGCCAACGACTGCGTACATGAAAACTCCCTCTACATCCGGCCACGCCCTGCACCGGATAGGGATGCGGAATGCACATCCAGTATCCGACCGCAGGAACTTCTTGAGGTCCTGCCGCTGCTGCAGAAACTGCATGGAGGCGAGATAGCCTGCGTGACCCTTGCAGGCCTCGTAGGTTATTTCCTGGGTCATCCACTCAGGCGGGATCGGCAACATCGACGCAGCCGAGTTCCGCGTAGTAAGCCATCGCGCTCTTTGATGCGTCATCGGCTTGTCGTCGTCGTAGCGATGTCCCTGATTGATCGGCTGGAGAGGGTCTCCACCTGGGGACAGGCTTGACGATGACCTCCACATAGACATGCGGCGGTGGTGACGGCTCTCCCGAGGTCTGCGGCGAAGTGCGGCTCGACGCGACTGGGGCATCGAGAGCCGCGGTCTGCTTCGGCCGCATCGGATGGCGCGGCGACGGCCATAACGATAGGCAGCGCCGAAGCCGCGCGCCGCAAGTTGCGGACAGTCTTTTGCAAGAAAACTCTCATCGCCGACCCTGCTTGTTGTTGGCGCTCGTCCCGACCGGGACCGCATGAGAGTTTAAGCTGGTCGACGTCGCGGCCCACGTGCTTGGGGTCAATTGCCGCGATTGGTTGCTTCTTGCCCCATGTTGAGCGCGAAGAACGAGGCTATCGCCTCGTCCGCGATGGGTTCAGATCTGTCCGATCGAGCGGCGTCAGCGGAAATAGATCTGGATCGAGAAGGTGGACTTGACGCCTGGAGGCGGCGGCGGGAAGGGCGCCGCACTCCGCACCGTGGCGATCGCCGCCTGATCGAGCGCAGGCTTGCCGCTCGAGCGGACGATCTGCACGCCCTGCAGTCCTCCGGCCGGTCCGATGCTGAAGGCGACGGTGGCACTGCCGCCGCCCCGCACGCCCGGCCGATGCCGCCCGATCGCGGCGCGGACATTGGCGGCGTAGCGGCCGGAACTGACTTTGCCGGCGGCAGCGAGCCGCGGCGCGCGGCCGAAGCCGAGGCTCATGGGCTTGGCGGTTGGCGCGCCTTGCGCCTCTGCCGCGGCGGTCTCCTTCGGCTTTTCGGCTGGAGCAGCTTTCGGCTCTGGCTTCACTTCCGGCTTTGCTCTCGGCGACTGGCGCCGGCGCCGGCTTCGGCGCGTCAGGCCTCGACGGCGGCCTGCTTGATCGCGGGCGGTGAAGGAGCCTGCGCCGGCACCGGCGTCTCTTCCACGGTCTCGCTCTTTACCACCTGTGCGGGCTCTGGTTCCGCGGCCGGCTTGGATTGCGCGGGAACAGGCTCGACCTTCGGCTCGGCCGCGACCGCCTTGATCTCAGGCGGCGACGGAGCCGGCGCCGGCTCAGGCGCTTCTTCGTGTGCCGTGGCGAGTTGCGAGGGGAGGGGCTCCGGCGCTGGCTTCGACTCCGCGGGCGGTGTCTCGACCTTCAACGCCTCTGCCGCAGGTTCGTGAGGTTCGCTCGGCGTTTCGCTGCCGGCGCCTTCGACCTGACCGGCGGCCCGGTATCGGGACCGGCTTCGGGCTCAGCCGCGGCGGGAGCAGGCGCGGCCGCAGATTGAGGCTCATCACTTCGGCGATGCATCCGCCGGAGGCTCGGCGCCGACGCTCACCGGTTCCGGTGGCGAAGGGGGACTTGCAGGATCGATGGCGTGGCCTGCCGGCGGATCCGGCACGGCGCCGGTCGTGGTTGGATCGGCCGGCTGCCGCGCGGCGAGGCAGAGGGTGCAGGCGATGGTGCGGGAACGCCGGCGGGCCGCCCGCTGTCGACGCTGATCGCGTGGGGGCTGTTGCTTGAAGGACCAGGCACGGTGATCAGCACGGACTGCAGCGCCGCGGCGCCGAGCAGAATGCCGCCGGCGGCAAGCACGAGAAGAGGCAGTTTCGGTCGGTCTTTGTGGGGCACGGCAGCCGGGTTGGTGTTGCAGGATTCTGACTAAACCCGTTACGCCGATCCCGACTTATCTGAGTCGCGGACTCCCGCCAACGCTAGTTTTGCATTTCGGACCCGGAACTTGCCGGCGCGGGTGCTCTTGCCGACTCTGCTCGGCGCTCCTCGCCGATGCGATAACGGCCGTAACGCTCACTGTTGCAGAGATCGTCACCAAATCCCCGGCGGAATGTGATGGACTCGGCCCCTTGGTTTTTCGCCGGTTTGGCGATGCGTGATAGTAAGCGTTTGAGGGGGCAGTCATGCGTATCATCGTCGTTGCGGCGGTTCTTGCCGCATCATGTGTACGTTAGGCGGGTGTTTTCACTTTCACACCAGCCAAGTCTGTCATCGGCACCACAAGCTCTTCCGCCATTGAAATAAGATCGGTCCGACAAACGCGCGCGCGAGGAGGCTGATTGCCCTCGGCTCAATGCGGCGAGCCGCGCGGTGCTCCAGCGGACGGCGAGACGGTCGGAGATCAGAAGCGCAAGCCCGATCAGCAGCAGCAATCGACGGCGTCGCTGCTGTTAGCCATGCGCCGGCGCTTTGCGGCGCGAAATCGGCGCGGTCGAGCACCAGCGAGAGCGTACCCAAGAATACCGATGGTCGCCATGCCGACTGCGGGCACAAGGACCGCGCGCCAGTCCTTGGCGCGCGACGACGAACTGAGACCTGAGCCCCAGACCGGTCAGGGGCGAAGCAAAGAGCCGCGCGGTCAGCGGCGTGATGCCGGAAGCGTCGAACCACAATGGCTTGGCGTTGGCGCCGTGCATCAGGAACACGAGGCCAAGTCCCACGTAAAATCCGCCAAGCAGGCCAAGAGCGGTGCGCGCGGACGATGGAGGGTGCCATGGCCGAGTTGCGCTGAGCGGGCTGCGCTCCTTCGCCGGTGGAAGCGTTCCGCGCAGTCCGGCCCAAAGCGGATAGCCGAACGCGACCGCCATCAAGAGTCCGCCGCCAAAATAGTTGAGCGTGACGAGAGAGTCGGCGGTGAAGCGGTCGTGATGAATCGCGCCGGCGAGAAGCTGGAGAACCCGGTAGGTCAGCATCATCACCAAGGGAATCGCCGCCACCACAAATCGATTGATGGCCGATGGCAAGCAGAGACATGGGGACCGAAACGAGCGTGCTTGCGCCGAGGAGACGTGCCGTAAGCGGCGGCAGCTTCCATGGCCAGAGCTCGGCGATACGCGATGGGTCTAGCAACAAAGGCTATGCCGAAGCTGAGCTGCATCAGCGCCGATATCAGGATGATCGCCCTGACCCAGTTCGGCAGCCTCATTTCCATGGCGCTACCTCCGTCGGCCTCAGGACGTTTCTCAGCGCGGAGCGCGGACGCGTGCGCTAGCGGCTGAGCCCGTGCAGCTCAGCGGCAAGGTCTGGTGAAGCCCTCGGACGAACGCCGGTGAGGCTCCGCGAAGGACCACGGAGCGCCCACCGCAACAATATTGCGCGCTCCGGGCAGCGCGCACGATGAGCCGGTCCCACCGCGGCAGCCGAAGACAGAGCGAAGACGCCGGAGCCCACGGGGCGTACCTCAGCGCCTGTTGCCCCTGCGAGCCACAGCGCCCCTCGCGCGATGCTGTGCCGTGGGCCACGCGGTCCATCGACGGCAATCAACACGTCCTTGCCGCCGGCGATCGCCGCCTCCATCTGCCGCAGCCCCAACCCGCGTCTAGCGTCCTCGGCGAGCGAGCACCGGCGCTATGCCCAATCCTTCCAGCCAACCCCGCATCACCTGCCCGCTGAGGCCGGGCGGCACGAAGGCGATGCCCGCGCGGCGCAAAATCCGCTGGTGAACGGCGAGCGTCAGCAGATTTTCCTTCGTGCCAGCTGATCCACACCACGGGCCGAGAGCCGAGCGGGTCCACAAACAGGACCTGGGTGGTGACGTCACGGACCAAAAACCGCGAGTAGAGCGCCATCAGTCTGCCGCAGGCCGACGCGCGGCGCTGCATCGTCTATCTTGGGTGCCGCTCTCGCCATAGCCCATAGAGTCCGATGGCCCAGGTCGGAAAGACCAGCGACCAGTGAAACAGATTGACCGGTGTGTCGAGGTGCATGCCGAGATGTTGGTTAGTGAAGGTGCCGAGAATGGCGAGCAGCGTATAGAAGGCGGCAAAGGCAAGCATGAAGGGACGTGGCGAGTTGCGGACGGACGAAGCCCGCATAGGTCCCGGCAATTCCCCAAAGGAGATGCACGGCCGCATGCAGCGGATCGAGCCGCTGTCCTGGCGGAAAACTCTGCGGCTCGGTGTCGAAGCCGTAATAGGCGTAAGCAAGAAGCAGGAGCGCTCCTTGCAGCAGGAAATAGACGGAGAGTCTTGCGGCCCAGACGACGAGCGGGACAGGTCTCGCGTCGGGACGCGCCTTGATAGATGGCCCTCCGACTTCGCCCGTCATCGGCGCCTCTCGCCTCGCTGCTATCCGAACGGAGCATATCGGCTCGCCCCGAACAAGCCTGAACAGCGGCTGGCGACCCTAGGACAAGCCTTCGATCCAGCCGGCGAAAGCGTCCAGCATTTCGGCTCTGACATCTTCATCGCTCCGTCCAGTGCGTGCGGGCACATGGAAGGAATGATCGCCGTCGGCGATGGTCACCAGCGTTGCGCGCTTGCCGAGGCTGGCCACGAGCTTGCGCATGAGCGCGATGTCGGCGAGCGCGTCGCGCGTTCCCTGCAAGAACAGCATCGGGATCTTCACCTCGAAGAGATGCGCCGCGCGCTCTTCTGACGGATGTCCGGCGCCGTGCAGCGGAAAGCCGAGGAACGCCAGACCGCGCACGCCGGGGAGCGGCGATTCAGCTTGCGCCTGCGAGGTCATGCGGCCGCCGAAGGATTTGCCGCCGGCGATAAGGGGAAGCTTGGGAACGAGGCGGGAGGCTTCCGCCACCGCCGCGCGCACTGTCGCTTGCGCGAGCTTCGGCGCATCAGGGCGCTTTCCGCCCTGCTCCATATAAGGGAACTGGTAGCGAAGCGTGGCGACGCCGCGTTCCGCCAATCCATCGGCGATTGCCGCCATGAAGGGATGCGTCATTCCGCGCTCCGGCACCATGGGCGAGCACATAGCAGGCACGCGCGCCCTTCGGCGCTTGCAGCAGGCCTGGAGACGCGGCGCGTCTGCATCGACGGCGATAGTCGCGAGCTTCGGTGTTACTAATGTCGTCATTGGCGAAGACGCCAAAAAGCGTCACACGGCCGTCATTGATCGAAGTTTTCCTGATGCAGTTCAGGCATCGGATCGAGGTGGCGATATGGTCGACGTTTCCACCAGCACGCTCGTTACTCGCACCGCGCGTCCCAATTTGGATGGGGGGACGCATCCCAGCATGGCCATAGCCTTTTAGGTCCTGCTTGTAGGGGGAATTATATTCACCGGCTACCACCTCTGCGCCGACATCCAGAGCGCGCATGTCGAGACGACGACCTGGATTCCTTTCACTGTTTCTGGCACTCGCCCTCTTCAGCCGGCCGCCGAAGCGCGAGGATAAGCAAAGAGCGAGACTATTACAGGTGTGTGACTGTCTTTGCGCGACGCAAACCGCCTCGCGCCAAGCGCCCGCTAAGCCGCGATGGCGTGGCGCGACCAGTCGCAGGCCCGCAGCATCTTCATCAGGGTGGAGGCGACCGCGGTGCGTTGGCGGCCGGCGACGCCATAGAGATAGACGGTGCGGTTAAACTCGAGCTCCTGCACCATGAGCGCGCAGCAAAGTGTCGGGAGCCTTGGTGCTGCGCGGCAGGAGAGCCACGCCGACACCAGCCTCGAGCAGAGCCGATGAGGTCGGATTCGGCGCCGGTTTCATGGCGACGTTCGACGTCGATGTCCTGCGCCCGCAAATACTCGAGCACCAAGGGTGTACGATCTCGCAATAGGTGCGGAACACGAAGCGCTCCTGCTTCAGATCGCCGAGCCCGACGGAGGCGGCATTGGCGAGACGGTGCATGGAGTGAACCACGATCTGAAAGTCCTCGGTGAATAGCGGCCAGCTATCCAGCCGCTCCCACTCGTCGCCGAAGCCTGCCCCGAGGCCAAGCTCGGCGTCGCCGCGCTTGAGATAGGCGAGCACCTCCTCGCTGTTGCCGCGATAGAGTTTGAGCTCGAGGCCTTTGAATAGTTTTCCGAGCTCGACCACATGCGGCATCACGAGAGACGGGTCGATGGTATGCGACAGCGCAAGCCTGAGCGAGCCGACCTCCCCGCTCTTGATGGCTGAGGCGAGCGATCGCGCGCTGACGGCGCTGTCGTAGCATTGCTTGAGCAGCGGCAGCATGCGCTGGCCGAGCTCGGTCAGTTGCGATTGCGGGCGCTCGCGGCGGAACAGGTCGCCGCCAAGCTCTCCTTCAAGCTGGCGGATGGCGCGGGTAAGCGAGGGCTGGGCCACATGGCATTCCTCCGCGGCGCGCGTGAAATTGAGCGTGCGCGCCACGGCGAGGAAGTAGCGGACCTGATGCATTTCCATAAGGTACGCGCCCCGCTGGCTAGCTCAGACGCAACTGACGCAGACTATCGGCAAGACGGTACACGCGCGGGATGACGATCAATCACATCTGCTCGCGCAGACGCGGCCATGCCGGTGCACGCGAACAGGCTTCGCGCCATGCTGGAAGCGATCCTGGCCTCGGAAATGGTCTGGTCGCGCTTGGTTAAGTCGGCTTCTTTTACGCTTGATCGAACTTTAGCGTCGAGATGCTTTGGCGGCCATGCCTAATTTTTGGGCAGCTAGCTTCTGGACCCGCAATAGCGGCCCCCTATTGATGTCTTAGCCAAACGGCATTTCCTGGAGCGCACCTTCGCGAGCATGATCCGGGCATTGGAGGGCGCATTGCGCAACAGGAAACAGACCGGAGAAATACCATGGCCACCCCCAAGGCCTTAGCCCGCTCGAAGCCGCCAGCCAAATCCGCAACGCCAATAACGGGCAGGTGGTGCTCGTGCTGCAAGGTGGAGGCGCGCTCGGCGCCTATCAGGGCGGCGTCTATCAGGCGCTGCACGACGCCGGCATCGAGCCTGACTGGCTGATCGGCACCTCGATCGGCGCCATCAATGCGAGCCTCATCGCCGGCAACAAGGTCGAGGACCGTCTTGCCAGGCTCCAGGAGTTCTGGCGGCGCGTCGAGCGCTCGAGCCTGTGGGGCGCCTTTCCGGCCTTCACCGGGGTGGCCGATGCGCTCTCCTCATGGACGACGCTCACGACCGGCATCCCCGGCTTCTTCGAGACGAACTTGCGCGCCTTTCTCGGCGCCCATGTGCCACTCGGCGCCGACCACGCCGGCTACTACTCGACCGAGCCGTTGCGGCAGACGCTGGAAGAGCTCGTCGACTTCTCTCTCGATCAACGCCGGGCACCCGCGGCTCACCGTTGGTGCCGCGCATGTGCGCACGAGCATGATGCATTATTTCGACTCGAAGGAGATGGAGATATCGCCCGCCCACATCATGGCGTCGGGCGCGCTGCCGCCGGCCTTCCCCGCCGTGCGCATCGACGGCGAGCTTTACTGGGACGGCGGCATCCTCTCCAACACGCCGACCGAGCGCATCTTCGACGATCACCCGCGGCGCAACTCGCTGATCTTCGCCGTGCATCTGTGGAACCCGACCGGGGACGAGCCGGAGACCATCTGGGAGATCCTGAACCGCCACAAGGACATCCAATATTCGAGCCGCATCGCGAGCCACATCGTGCGCCAGCGCGAGGCGCACAAGCTCCGCCACGTCATCACCAAGCTGCTCGAATATGTGCCGGAGGAGGAGAAGCAGGACCCGCTGTTGCAGGAGCTTGCCGAATATCACTGCGACACGCGCATGCATGTGGTGCGGCTGCTTGCGCCGCGCCTCGACAATGAGACCCACACCAAGGACATCGACTTCTCGCCGGCAGGCATCCGTCGGCGTTGGGAGGCCGGCTATGCCGAAACCAGCCGCGCGCTCGAGCGGCAGGCCTGGCTCGGCGAGTTCGGGCTGCTCGACGGCGTGATCCTGCACGAGCCTGAGCCGGGCGCCGAGCCTGCGGCGGAAATTCAGCCTGGCGAGCCCAGGAGGCGATCGCAAAGAGATGCCGCCAAAGCTCGCCGCCGAGTGAGGGAGGGCGCCATGGGGGTCTGAGCCCCGCTCAAACTTGATGTCTAGCTTGGGCGCCCGGACAGGTCCGGCATTAGGTAGCAAAGGCACCGAGTCCTGTGCTCATCGGGCAACACTCAAGCATTTTCAGTGGAAGCATGGAATAGGTTTGGACGCGAGTGTATGCTGGGTGGGGCGTGTACCACGCCGAGATCGGGGAGGGTCGGATGGGAACCATCTTAATGATCATGGCCGTGCCATTTTTGTCGGCCACCGGCATTTACAATCCGCAGGTCATGCATCATGGCCGCTGCATTGCCGAGCCAGGCAGGTTTTGACGCACTTTACTGTCCGGCACCTGCGGCGCCACCTGCACATCATTCGCACGCTAAGAGATAGGTCGGGCAGCGGAGAGCACGCGCCGTCGCTTTGGCGCATGACGCCTTGGCGTCTATTGCTGCTTTCGGTTCAGCCCAGCCACGTTTGACCTAATTTTTTTATTGGTGCCTTCGCTACCTAATGCCGGATCAGTCCGAGCATTAGGCAGCGGCAGGCGAGGTCGCGTGGGTCCTCGGCGAAAGCCCACAGAATCCCGAGCCACAGCAGCGTCGCTGAGAGCAAACCTAAGTAGGTGAGGAACCTCATGATCGGTCCCCTCCTTCGCTCTCTATTTGATCTGAGATGGGTAAAGGACCAGTGAAGGCCCGGGAGCACCAGAAAAAGAAGCCCGGCGCTGGGGAACCGGGCTTCTCGACACTCACATCGCGGTCGGGGCCTCGGGCGCGTGACAGAACTCCTGCCATTTCCGACCGCTTGGCCTGAAGAACGTCAAAGCCGGAACGCGAGTTCCAGCCGGCGCCAAACAAAAGAAGCCTAGCCTAGGGATCGAGGCCGGGCTTCCGCGAGCCGCTGGGGATGTCCTCTGAGGGGATGACCCATGCGGCCGCATCTTCAGCCAACGTCTTGATCTGACATGGGTTCCGGCGGGCACGCGCGGATGCTACACCTCGGCGCCACGAGGGTGTTGCTTGCGGGCTGCCTCGAGCGGCGCGGCGCTAGATCAGCGGGTTGAATAGCCGGCTTAACAGCCAGTGCACCGAGCTCGGGTCGTACATGTAGATCAGGTAGAAGCCGAACAGGACCAAGACGACATAGACGATAAGGATCACATCAAGAATGTTCGGCATGGCAGCACTTTTACGCTCAAGGAACGGCGTGACGCCATCCTATCCCGTGCTCCAGGTGCAAGAAGCCCGGTCTGAAACCGGGCTTCTCCAACTGGACGCGAGACTAACTAGTCGGGGGCCGGCATGCGGGGAGCGCGGGGCAGTGAGGCTGCCCGCCGGCCACCAGGTTCACACAACGCGCAAAGCCGGATCCGGTTTCAAAGGAAGCACAGCAAAAAAACAGCCGGAGGGCTGACCTCCAGCTGTTGCTCAGAAACCCTCTAAATCGTCAAATTCGGGAATGCGCTATCCGGCGCCTGACGAGGCAGCCGAGGAACAGCCCTTCACGCCTACTTGACTGGCGCGTTCACCTGCGGCGCCGCCAAGGGCTCCGCATAAGCGGTCTGATCGTGATGGAAGCAGCCACCCAACATCAGGGAGGCGGCGAGGATGGCAAGGGCCAGAACAGTGCGCATTAGACAAATCCCCTAAACGAGACTTCCGGCTTTTTACGCTCCCGCCTCTTAGAAAATGATTAACGGGCGGCTCGTTTTAAGTCGGCGTTAAGCTTAACGGTTCCCGCAACAAGCCGACCAAAGAGGGCCGGCTTTTGGCAATGCTGTGCCCATTGCACAAAGGGCTGCTGGAGAGGGCCGGCATCGCCAAGGCAAGAGCGGCCCCGATCGCAGCGGTGTTACCCGTTCGGTCGAGGCCGCCAAGGCAGAGCAGGAGACCACCACGCGACATGGCTGCCGCCGCCCTTATTACTCTTAAGCGGGTGAGGGCGCTCAAGCTTTGCGCCAGATCAAAGGTGGCGGAAGCGCAAAATTGGCCTTGGGCGAGATAGGCGCTTGGCGCCACCGCCGCAGTTCCGCCTTGCAATCACCCGCCAAGCCCGCCATATGACATGTACGGCGCGCCCGATGTGGGCGCGGACTTTAGAAGTGACGGCAAAGACTATCGCGCCGACTACGAGCACGACGACCTTTCCCCGAACAATCTGAAGCCACCGGACGCCTTCTTGGGCGAACGGCCCGCTATGCGAAACTTATGAACGGGAAAGGAATCCCAATGTCTCGTGTCAATGGCACAGTGAAATTCTTCAATCATTCGCGCGGCTTCGGCTTTATCTCGCCGGAGGGCGGCGACAAGGACGTATTCGTCCATGCCTCCGCGCTTGAGCGCTCCGGCGTTCCGGCGCTGAACGAGGGCGACAAAGTCTCCTTCGAGATCGAGGACGACAAGCGCGGGCGCGGCAAGCAAGCTGCGAACGTGCAGCTCGCCTAAATCTTTCGCCACCGCGACTGATTTTGAACCGGCAGGCCAAGCCTGCCGGTTTTTTGCGCGATGACGGGAAGCCTCGTCGAATTGCGGCCGAGCGGTGCCTGATCAGGCGTCATGCCGCATCGCCTCCGGCGTCATCGGCGTCTTGAGGAGAACAGCGAGCAGCGCCGCAATGAGCAGCGACACGCCGATGCCGGCGACGCAGGCCTCCCAGCCGAACCGGTCGAAGAGCTGACCGAGGACCGCGGCGCCCATCAGCCCGCCGAAGAAATAGAAGGCGAGATAGAGGCCGCTCGCCGAGCCACGGTCCGAGCTTGCCGCCCGGCCGACAAAGCCTGTGGCGGTGGCTTGCGCGAAGAAGGTGCCGACGCCGACGAGCACCATGCCGGCCAAGAACGCGGCGAGGCTCGACGACAGCATCAAGGGCAGGCCGAGGGCGGCAACGGCGAGCGAGCCCCAGAAAGTGGCCCGCGTGCCGAAGCGCTTCACGGCGCGGCCGGCGAGCGGCGTCGTGGCGATCGACGGCAGGAACACGAAATAGATGATGCCGAGCGTCATGGCGTCGACGCTGAAGGGCGGCTGCACCAGCACGAAGTTCACGTAGGTGAAGGTGCCGATGAAGGCGAACAGGATGCAGAAGCCGATGGCGAAGCTCGCGCGCAAGGGCGGGTTCTTCAGATGCATGATCCAGGCGGAGAAGTGGGAGCCCATGCCGGGGCCGGTGGCTCGCATCGGCGGGGTCTTCTCCACGGTGAAATAGACGAGCAGCGCGCCGAGCAGATTGAGGGCGGCAAAGAAATAGAAATTGGCGGCGAGCCCGAAATGATCGGCGACGCCGGCTGAGATCAGCCGCCCGATCAGATTGCTCGCCACGTTGCCGGTGATGTAGGCGGCGAAGGCCGAGGCCGAATCCTGCGCGCTATAATGCTCGCCGAGATAGGCAAGGGTGAGGGTGAAGGCCGAGGCCATGCACAGGCCCTGCATCACGCGCAAGACGGCGAAAGACGGTGAGATTGGGCGCGTAGGCGAGGAGCGTCGTCGGGATCGCGAGCAGGACGAGGCTGATCAGGATGCCGCGGCGCCGGTCGATGCTGCTCGAGAAATAGCCGACGGCGAGCCCGGAGACGAGCATGCCGAAGGTGCTCGCATTGGAGGCAAGCCCCATCTGTCCAGGCGTCACGCCGTAATGGGCGGTGAGCATCGGCAGGATGGCCTGCGTGGCGAAGAGATCGACGAGACTCAAGAATGCGGTGAGGGCAATGACCACGAAGCGGAAGAACACGCCGGCGGAATATCCGTGAGCTTCGCCTTTGGTGGCATGCATCGCGTGCCCGATCTCCGACATGGCCTTGGCTCCTCGATGCGAAGCGATGAGAAATGGATGTGACGCCCCGACGGGAGGGACAAGCGGGCGTCACGTCCAGGCGTGGGGGCGCGGGGAAGACGCCCTCACATGTTGTGGTCGTTCGGGTCGTGCAGCAGGTCGGCGGAGAGCAGCACCACGGTCTTGTCGCCGAGGTTCTTCCACCAATGCGAGACTTCCGGGGTCTCGGCCACGACGTCACCGGCCTTCTGCACGATCGGCGCCGCGCAATTGCTCGCATATTCGTGGATCTCGCCCTCGATGATGTAGATGATGGCGGGACGATCGGCGTGGCTGTGCCACGGCACGATGCCGCCAGGCTCGATGGTGAGCTTGCGCATGCGGAAGTTGCGGCCATCGATATTGAACGGCGCCTTGGAGACGTCGATCGAGGCGATGACGATGTCGGTCACGCCGACCGGCTTGAGATCGACGGCCTCGCGGGCATTCGCCTTCTTCTGATCGGCGGGGCATTCGCCCGCGAGCGCGGGCACGGCAAACGCCGAAGCGCTTGCGACGACAGCGGCAAGAAGAAGGCCGCGGCCAAGTCGTGAATTGCTGCTGAAAGGTAACATTTCCGTTCTCTCCTTTGTCTGTTGCTTGGGCCGGAAACAAACGGCTGCGGCGATGCAAAGTGAAGATCGGCCTAAGCCGTCTTTAACGGAAATGCCGGTTGGCTTTGAACTCGATAGCCGAACGCTATTCCCGGCGGTTTCTTGCACGAAATCAATAGCGAACAGGTATTGGGCAAGACCGGGGGTCGGCATTACCTAACGCTCATTCCAATCGAGCCACGTGGCCAGCCGGTCGGACCTTTCGGAGCCCAAGGCCACAACAGATAGGAGAGACCCCTATGAAGAAGCTTCTGATCGCCGTCGCCCTGGTTGTGTCGTTCGCCGCCCCCGCCATGGCCGAGAATTTCCCCAACGTCTACGCCTCGCATCTCGGCCGCTAACCCGACCGAGCGCTGTCAATGCGCAAGTGGTCATCCCCTGACCACCTCCCTCCCAAGCCTTAAGGGCACTCGCTCAACGCTAAGCGGGTGCCCGTTTTTCTTGACCCCGACTCTGCGCAAAGGCGCCGCGAGGCGACCCTGCATCGGCGAATAGCGAAACCATAGCCAGAAGGTATTGGGAAGCGGCCGCGCCTCTCTCTAGCCTTTGATGGTCCAGGCCGGGTGATTGGCAAGCCGGTTCGGACGTCCCTGGCTTAACAGCCACCCTTCTTAGGAGAGAAATCTCAATGCGCAAATATCTGATCGCCGCGGCGTTGACCGCCGTCTTCGTCACCCCGCCCTCGCCGAGCAGTTCTACGTGGTGTTCGATCCCGCGAGCCACAAATGCGAAGCGATGCACGAAATCCCCGAGGGGAAGAAGTCCATGGGCACCTATGGCAGCATGGACGAGGCCAAGAAGGCCATGGCCACGCATGAAAGAGTGTGGCTAGTTCAAGTTACCGGTGCGGGCGCTGCCGGAAGGCGGCGCCCGTCCCTATTCCGCCGGGGCGGACGCTATGCAAGAGACGGCTGAGACCAGTCCCTTACAGCTTCTCTTCATCGAGCTTGCGCGTTGGCCTTGCGCGATCCGCCATCCAGGCGGCGCTTCTCCTCAACGGCGGCGCCAGCGTCGCCCTTCTCCTGTTCTTGGCGAGGCTCATGTCGCGCTCCGGCACCTGGCGCCTCCCGGTGAACATGGTGCCGCTAAAATGGGCATTCGCCATTTTCGGCATTGGCTTGTTCATCGCCAGCATGACCTTCGTAAATGCCTATGTGGCGCAGGGCGCCATCGCATCCGGCCGCTCAAGCGCATTCGGCAACACCATGCGACGATTGGGCTTAAGCCTGATCGTTGCCTCGCTTCTTCTGTTCCTCGCCGGGATTGCCCTTGTGGTTCTCGCGATTTGACCTAGATACGTAGTCGCCACGACGCTCGCAGGGCCTCGAACTTTCCGGATTTTGTGTCGTGGCAGACTTGCGGCATAGAGCCGCCCTGCGGTAGCAATTCTGTGTCATTGGGGACGTAAACTCGGAGCCTAGGGAGAAGCTCGATCCATGATTTTGCGTTCAGCTATTGGGCGGCTCGTGGTCATCGCCATTGCCGCGTCTGTTCATTGTCGTTCCCCGGTCTCCGTCTTACGCGGACCCGAGCCCCTTCGACACGTTGCTGGGCTCCTGGGGCGGCACTGGCGAGATCCGCCTCGACAAGGGGCGGAAAGAGCGCATCAAGTGCAATGCCTACTACACCGGAGGCGGCTCTGACCTGGGCTTGGCCATCCGTTGCCAGAGCGACAACTACAAGATCGAGATCAGGAGCAAGCTCAGCTATAGCGGCGGCCGCCTCTCGGGCAATTGGGAAGAGCGCACCTTCAATGCTTCGGGAACTGCCTCGGGAACCGCTTCGCCCAACAAGATTTCGCTCGCGATCAAGGGCGGCGTTACCGCCAGCATGCTCGTCACCTTCACCAAGTCGAGCCAGAGCGTGAACATCTCGGTGCAAGGGCGTCGCGTTGCAGGGCGTGCGCATTTCGCGTCAGGCACGGAGTTGACCCGCCATCGATCTTTCCCGGCATTGAATCTGCCCCTGCCTGCGCAAGGGACGATGTCTCTATGGCGTAAACCAGTACGACCATAATGCCGGAGGTGCCCATGGCGAGCGACGGCGCTTTACTGACAGCCAAGTTTGAAGACGGCAGGCTCGAGCTTGCCGCCGGCGGCTCCTGGACCGCACCTCATGCGGCGGAGCTCGAAACCCTGGTCGACCGCGTTGCCGCCGACGCGGGCCGGGCCAAGGCGGTTTCCATCGACATGCGCGGGTGCGCGAATTCGACACGTTCGGCGCCTGGCTGCTTGAGCGTCTCACGCGGCAATGGCGGAGCGCCGGAGCCTCCCCGCCGTGGTCGGCATGCCGGAGCACGACCGGACCCTGCTCAAGGAGATGAGCAGCGTGAAACCTCGAGCCGGTCGCCCGCCGGCGCAGCCCAACCCCATCGTCTCGGCTCGCCGCCTTGGGGAGCGGGTCGACGGGCTTCGGGCGCGACCTCGGCACCTTCGCCAACATGCTCGGCGCCATCGGCGTTGCCGCGGTTCGCGTGCTCGCCCGCCCGCGCGACTTTCGCTTCACCTCGGCCGTCAATCAGCTCGATCGCGTCTGCTGGCAGGCCGTCCCCATCATCCTGCTCATCACCTTTCTGATCGGCGCCATCATCGCGCCAGCAGGGCATCTTCCACTTCCGCAAATTCGGCGCCGAGATGTACGCGGTCGACCTCGTCGGCATTCTCATCCTGCGCGAGGTCGGCGTGCTCATCGTCGCCATCATGGTCGCCGGCCGCTCGGGCAGCTCCTACACCGCCGAGCTCGGCTCGATGATGATGCGCGAGGAAGTCGACGCCTTGCGCACCATGGGTTTCGATCCCGTCGAGGTGCTGATCCTGCCCCGCGTGCTCGTGCTGATCATCGCGCTCCCGGTGCTCACCTTCCTCGGATCGATGGCCGCGCTCTACGGCGGCGGTCTCGTCGCCTGGCTCTATGGCGGCATGAGTCCGGAGATCTACATCTCGCGGCTCGAAGAGGCGATCTCGCTCACCCATTTCAAGGTGGGCATGGTCAAGGCCCCGTTCATGGGGCTGGTGATCGGGGTCGTGGCCTGCGCCGAAGGACTGCTGGTCAAGGGCAGCGCCGAGTCGCTCGGATTGCAGACCACGGCGTCGGTGGTGAAGTCGATCTTCCTCGTGATCGTGCTCGATGGCCTGTTCGCCATCTTCTTCGCTTCGATCGGAATGTGACGGAGGCAGACGTGAAGGACAAGCCGGTCATCTCGATCAAGGACCTCGTCGTCGGCTTCGGCGATCAGATCGTGCTCGACCATCTGTCGCTCGACGTGCGCAAGGGCGAGATCCTCGGCGTGGTCGGCAAGTCGGGCGGCGGCAAGTCGGTGCTGCTGCGCACCATCATCGGCCTTCTGCCGAAGCGGCACGGCAAGATCGAGGTGCTCGGCGTCGATCTCGACACCGCGACCGAGCAACAGCGCCGGGCGCTCGAGCGCCGCTGGGGCGTGCTGTTCCAGCAGGGCGCCTTGTTCTCGTCGCTCACCGTGCGGCAGAACGTGCAGTTCCCCATGCGCGAGAATCTCGAAGATCTCGCAGCGGCTTGATGGACGAGATGGCGCTTGCCAAGCTCGACATGGTGGGGCTCACGCCGATCGATGCCGACAAGTTCCCGGCGGAGCTGTCGGGCGGCATGACCAAGCGCGTGGCGCTTGCCCGCGCGCTCGCGCTTGACCCCGAAATCGTTTTCCTGGATGAGCCGACGTCGGGACTCGATCCGATCGCGGCCGGAGACTTCGACGCGCTGATCAAGACGCTGCAAGGAACGCTCGGTCTCACCGTGTACATGAACACCCACGACCTCGAGAGCCTGTACACCGTGTGCGACCGCATCGCGCGCGTCTCGCCGACGGCCGCATTGTTGCCTTGGGACCGATGGAGACCATGCTCGAATGCACCCATCCCTGGGTGCAGACCTATTTTCAGGGAAGCGTGGGGGATGCTCACGAAACGAATCGGCCAGCTGGTGGATTGAGGCTCGAACATGGAAACCCGTGCCCGCTACGCGCTGATTGGCGCCTTCATGCTCGCCGTGATCGCGGCAAGCTTCGCCTTTGTCTATTGGCTGGAGAACAAGGGCGGATCTCGGCCAGCGCGCCTATTACCAACTCCGCTTCGACAGCTCGGTGTCCGGACTTCAGGAGGGCTCGGCGGTGCTGTTCAACGGCATTCGCGTGGGCGAGGTGACGGGGCTTGCCCTCGATCCGGATCATCCCGACCAGGTCGTCGCCACCGTCGGCGTGGTGAGCGGCACGCCGGTGCGCAGCGACACGAAGGTTGGCATCGAGTCGCAAGGCTCTGACCGGCGGTGCGGCGGTGACGCTCACCGGTGGCGACGCTTCAAGTCCGCCGGTGACTGCCGAGAATGGCGAGCTGCCGCTCTCAGCGCCGAGCCTGGCGCCGGGCAGGACTGGCAGTCGCTCGGCCGCGAGGCGCTGCGCAAGCTCGATAACATTCTCACCGACAACGCCGACAACCTGCACAGCGCCATCGCCAACTTCAACACCTTCACCGACGTGCTCGCGAAGAACTCCGATCGCATCGAGGGTCTTCTCGGCGGGCTCGAGAAGCTGACTGGCGGAGGCTCGTCCAAATCGACCGCCCCGACCTACGACATCACCGCGGTGAAGGACTTTCCGCAGCCGGCCGAAACGCCGTCCTGGCAGCTCGTGGTGCCTGAGCCCTCGGCGCTGCTCGCGCTTAACTCCGACAAGATCAAGGTGCGCCCTGCCGACGGTGCTGGAGAGCACCGACATTCCGGATGCGAGGTGGAGCGACAACATTCCGATCCTGCTCCAGGAGAAGTTCATCCAGAGCTTCGAGAATGCCGGCTATTCGAGCGCCGTGAGCCGGCCGCGCGATGGATCTGAGGCGGCCTACCAGCTTGTGCTCGACATCAGGAGCTTCTCGCTCGTCACCGGCGCCGAGCCTCATGGCGAGCTCGAATTCGAGGCGAAGATCCTCGGACCAGGCGGCAAGATCATCGCGGCGAAGGCGTTCCACACCACAGCGCCGGCGACTGGCACCGACGCTGCTGCGGCGGCCGCTGCGTTGAACCAGGCCTTCGCCGACGCTGCGACCGAGCTCGTGCCGTGGGCCGTCGAGGCGATCAAGAACGCGCCACCGGCGCCCCCGCCGCCGGCCGAGGAGCAGGCAACGCCACCGGAGCCCGCGCCGCAGGGCGAACCACCGGCGCCATCGCCTCCGACCTGAGACTCCTCTCGCCGCTCTCCCATCGGAATGCTGCCGGCATCGCGTCGCCGGTTGCGCTATTTTGTGACAGTTCCATGACACTTTTCGCGCAAGATTGAGCTTCTTCAGACATGATAGTTTCAGCGCCTTCTGGCTCACTTGGCTTGGTGCGTAAGAGTTGCAACTATGGCGGATGCTGCTAAGGCCAAACGTGAGCCAAGAGAGTTCGAGCTTAAACTTGAATTCGATCCCGCCGATCTTGCCGCCATCGAAGCCCATCCTCTGCTTGCCGGAATAAGGCTCGACCGGCAGACCCTTGTCTCGGTCTACTACGACACGGACACCCTTGCCTTGCGCGAGGCGCGCCTTTGCCTGCGCGTGCGCAATACTGGCAAAGGCTATGTGCAGACCGATCAAGAGCATGAACGGCATGGCCGAGCTGTTCGACCGTCCGGAATGGGAAGAGCAGGTTGGCGGGCCTCGCCCGGATCTCAATCTTGCCGCCGGCACGCCGCTCGAAGCGCTGTTGAAAGACGGCGTGGGCGAGCGCCTGCGGCCGCTGTTCCAGACCAGCATCGAGCGAGGCGTCTATCATGTCGCAAGCGGCGGGTCCGAAATTGAAGTTGCCGTCGATCGCGGCGCCATCGAGACGGCACAGCGCCAAGCTCCCGTGCATGAGGTCGAGCTCGAGCTGAAGAGAGGCGATCCGGCCGAGCTCTTTCGCCTCGCGCGCAGCCTCGCCGCGACCGTCCCGTTGCGGCTCGCGGTGAAGACGAAAGCCGAGCGCGGCTACGAGCTTGCCGGGGATGCCGCGCCTGGCGCCGAGAAAGCCGGGCGCGTCGATCTCGACGGCAAGCTCTCCTGCCAACAGGCCTTCCGCGCCGTCGGGCAAAGCTGCCTCCGGCAGATCATCGTCAACGAGCCCGGCGTGTGCGCGGGCGATGCCCAGTCCTTGCATCAAATGCGCATCGGCCTCAGGCGCCTGCGTGCCGCCATCGTCGCCTTCGAGAAGATCGCAGCCGACTCCGAGCAGGACAGGATCAGGGACGAGTTGAAGTGGATCACGAACGAGCTCGGACCGGCGCGTGACCTCGACGTCTTCGAAGCCGACATCTTGCAGCCGATGAGCGCAACCCATGGCGAGGATGCGCGCCTGGCCGAGGCCCGCCGCGCCTTCACCAATGCCCGCGCCAAAGCCTATGGGGCGGCGGCCCAATCGGTGCCGCTCCGCCCGCTTTCGCAATGCGCTGCTCGACGTCGCCGAGTGGATCGAGGCGGGGCCCTGGACGCGCGACCGTGACTTGCGCAAGCTGCGCGAGGGGACCATTGCCGAGCACGCCGCCAAGCTCATGTCCCGCGGGCGGAAGCGGATCAGGAGAACGGTGCAGACTTGCGCGCGCTCGATGTCAAAAAGCGCCACAAGTTGCGCATCAGGGCGAAGAATTTGCGCTACGCGGTGGAATTCTTCGCCGGCGTCTTTCCCGGCGAAAGAGTGCCGAGCGGCGGGAAGCGGCGCTCGCCGCGCTGAAGGAGCTGCAGGACCAGCTTGGCGCGCTGAACGACCTCGCCCAGCGCGAGGCCTTGATCGAAAACGGCGACGAGCTGGCCGACCATGCGCAAGGGCTGTTGGCGCCGAAAGCGGCCGACGTGTGATCAGCTGCTCGACCGCGCCCAAAAGGCGCATGCAGACTTCGCCAAGGTGAAATCCTTCTGGAAATAGCCCGTGGGCATCAATGGGAGGGACCGGCGCCTCGCTTCGGGATCTCCCTGATCACGTCGGTCGCCTTCTTGTCGGTGCGCGAAGGCCCAGGAAGACTGGATGGCGCATCTCGCCTTTGGAGGTCCATTCGGTGAACTTCACCTCGCCGACGAGCTTGGGCTTGACCCAGGTGGTGTTCGCTTCGTCGGGAACCTTTCGGCGATAGGTTTCGATTTGGTGATGAGCGGCACGAGAAGCGCATGCAGGGATTTGAGCGACTCGCGGTCGAAGCCGGTTCCGGCGCGGCCCACATAGCGCCAGCGATTGCCCTCGCGCACGGCAAGCACGAGCGAGCCGAAATATTGACGCGACCGCCGCGGCGCGGTGAAGCCGACAATGACCACCTCCTGGCCAAGCGACGATTTGACCTTCAGCCATTCCGCGTGCGCTGGCCAGAGTAGTAGTGACCGCGGGCGAACTTCGCCATGACGCCTTCTTCGCCGGCGCGGGCAGCGCGCTTGAAGGCGGCGATGCCCGTCTCCCATACATGGGTGCTGTATTGCAGCAGAGGGTCACGCGGCAGAATCTTCTCCAGCAATTCTTTGCGCTCGATCAGCGGATGATCGCGCAGATCCTGGTCGTCGAGATAGATGAGGTCGAACGCGCAGTAGCGCAGCCGTACCTTCTCGCGCTCGGCATTCTGCAGCAGCTGGAAGCGCGAGCGGCCGCGTGCGTCAAGCGCCACAAGCTCGCCGTCGATGACCGCGAAGCGGTGAAGCCCGCGCAAGGCGGCGCAAACCGCGGGATATTTTCTCGACAGGTCGATCAGGTTCCGCGAATAAAGCGCGACCGAGCCATCCTTGATTTCGGCCATCAGGCGGAAGCCGTCCCATTTCGTCTCGAAGATCCAGTCCGGATCGTCGAAGGGCTTGCCGGTCAAAGTGGCCAGCATGGGACGCAGATCTGGCTTCATGGGAGGGTGCTTCCATGCCAAAAGCGGTTAGCGGTAAAATACGTTAGTCGTAGGGTGGGCAACGGCTTTTGCAGTTGCCCACGTAAACATAATGGTGGGCACCCCGGGCCTTCGCCGGGATTGCCCACCCTACGCCTGAAACAGGGAGAGAAACGTGGATCTCGCTGAGCTCAACAGAGTTGCCAATCTCCTGGTCACGCCCGGAAAGGGCGTGCTCGCCGCGGACGAGTCCGCCGGAACCGTCAAGAAGCGCTTCGACGTGATCGGGGTGGAGTGCACGGAAGACAATCGCCGCGACTATCGGGAGCTCTTGTTCCGCTCTAACGGCATGGCCAACATCTCCGGCGTCATCCTGTTCGACGAGACCATCCGGCAGATGGCCAAGGACGGCACGCCGCTGGTCAAGATCATCGAAGCCGCCGGCACGCTTCCCGGCATCAAGGTGGACAAGGGCACTAAGCCGCTCCCCTTCTGCCCCGGCGAAGTGATCACCGAGGGGCTCGACGGCTTGGGCGAAAGGCTCGCCGAGTATCGGGGCCTTGGGGCGAAATTCGCCAAATGGCGCGCGGTCATCGATATCGGCGCCGATATCCCGACCTTTGCCTGCGTCAATGCTAACGCGCATGCGCTCGCGCGCTATGCCGCGCTCTGCCAGTCGGAGGACATCGTGCCGATCGTCGAGCCGGAAGTGCTGATGGACGGCGATCACGATATCGACCGGTGCGCCAACATCACTCAGTTTGTGCTGAAGAAGCGTCTATGAGCAGCTCTATTACGCGCGGGTGAAGCTCGAAGGCACGGTGCTCAAACCAAATATGGTGGTCCCTGGCAAGAAGTCGGCGAAGCAAGCCTCCGTCGCCGAGGTGGCGGAGAAAACCGTCCGCGTGCTGAAAGAATGCGTGCCGGCGGCGGTGCCGGGCATCGCCTTTCTCTCCGGCGGGCAGTCCGACGTCGATGCGACGGCACGGCTCGACGCCATGAACAAGATTGGCGGGCTCCCGTGGAAGGTGAGCTTCTCCTATAGCCGGGCGCTGCAGGCTGCGCCGCAAAAGGCGTGGTCGGGACGGCCTGAGAACGTGCCGGCGGCGCAGGCGGCTTTCGCTCATCGGGCGCGCATGAACGGGCTCGCCTCGCTCGGCCAGTGGAAGCCTGAATTGGAGCAAGCCGCCGCCTGACCGACGGCGCGCTCTAAGGGTGGTGCGCTGAGACGGCCTTCGCCACCTCGCCGGTGATGTCGCGCGGGAGCGCGTGCGAGACGTCGCCGAGGCTGACCATGCCCACCATCCGCATCGACTCGTCGAGCACCGGCAGCCGCCTGATCTGCTTTCCTTCCATGATGCGGACGGCGTCCTCGACGTCCTCATTGTCGCGGCAATAGACCACTCCCGATGTCATCACGTCCTTGGCCTTGATCTTCGACATGGTCTCGTTGTCGGCCACGCAGCGGATGGTGATGTCGCGGTCGGTGACCATGCCGACGAGCTTGCCGTCGCTCGCCACGGGAATGGCGCCGACATCGAGCTCGCGCATTTTCTTGGCGACGGCGTCGATCGCGGTGTCGGGCGAAACGCATTCGACGCCCTTATGCATCATGTCTTTCACTTTCATGGGGGACTCCTCTTCACTCGGTGGAAACAGAACGCTGCTAGCCACTAACACCATGGGATTTGACGTCGCCTCTGAGCCGCCGCACATGATCTTCGAGCTGGCGCACCGCGGCGTCGAAGGCGTCGCGGATCGCGACATTGATATCCTCGTGCGCCTGGTTCTTCGGGCCTTCCTGATTCACATGCACGTCCTTGCCGGGCATGCCGATGTCGATGCGCACCTTGTAGAGCTTGCCCTTGTGGTGATGGCGATGCGGCGCCTCGATGGTGACGTCGCAGCTCACGATGCGATCGAAGAAGCGGTCGAGCTTGGCGGCCTTCTCGCGGACGATCGCTTCCACGGCAGGCGACGGATCCATGTTCCGGAAGCTGATCTGCAAGGGTATCTGCATCTTTTTCTCCTTTTCGATACGCGAAACCAATGCCCCGGCTGTTAGGAGCCAGTCTCGATCTCGTTGATCACGTCGTCCACACCGAAAACGTGCCAGGCGTCCCATTCACGCACTTGACTACGGTCAAGAAGAAAGAAAGCAAGGACGGAAAGAAACGGACTATTATTCGCTCCGACCGCTATTTAGCCCACGGTAAGATTGCCCAAGAGTCCAGAGGCTGAGAAGAACGAGAAGAGGATCGCGATCAAGAAGGGCTAGGAGCGCGGCATCGAGCTCACCTTTCTCGGCACCCGGGGCGAGATCAAGATCAGGTCCCGCCGCCATTTCCGCCACAGCGCCTTGCTGGTGCGGCTCGGTCATGCGCGCGTGATGATCGATTGCGGCGCCGATTGGCTCGACCACCAGAGACGGGTCGATCCGACGGCAATCGTGATCACCCACGCCCATGCCGATCACGCCGCGGGACTTGCCAAGGGCACGGCATGTCCGGTGCACGCCACCGAGGAAACCTGGTCTCTGCTTCGGCACTATCCCGTCCCACACCGCAAGCACGTTTGCCACCGCGAGCCGTTCGCCATCGATACGGTGAGCTTCGAGGCCTTTCCGGTCGAGCACTCACTGCTCGCTCCCGCCGTCGGCTACCGCGTGACCTCTGGCCGTGTCGCCTTCTTCTACGTCTCCAGACCTCGCATCCATCCGTGAGCGCCATGACGCGCTTAACGGTGTGGCGCTCTATATCGGCGATGGGGCCACCGTGGTGAGATCGATGGTGCGCCGGCGCGACCACTAACGAGATCGAGGCACGCGCCGATCGCCAAACAGCTGCGCTGGTGCCGGGAGGAGGGTTGCCCGCGCCATCTTCACCCATTGCGGCAGCGAGATCGTGCGCAGCGACGCCCGCGTGGTCGGCGCGCGGATCCGCGCGCTTGGCCTCGAGCATGGCGTCGATGCGCGTGTCGCCGACGACAGTCTCACGCTTTCGCTCGCGAGCTAGACCGGTAGCAGTCCATACGAGGACCGTCGATCAATGCGGCCCGGTAGACGAAGTGTGTCTAACTTTTTAAAGGGCCCAACGCCCCAGACATACAGCCCATACAACATGACCCAGGCGGGCGGTCAGACGTCGATGCGACGGCGAGGCTCGACGCCATGAACAAGGTGGGCTCCCCTGGAAGAGTGAGCTTCTCCTATAGCCGTGCGCTCCAGGCGGCGCACCAAAGGGGCCTGGTCGGGGACGGCCTGGAGGACGTGCCGTGGCGCAGGCGGCTTTTTCGCTCACCGGGCGCGCATGAATGGGCTCAGCTTCGCTCGGCGGTGAAGCCTGAACGAGCAAGCCGCCGCTTGATCCGGTGCCGGCTCTTTGAGGATGGTGCGCCTAAGACGGACTGCGCACCTCGCCGGTGATATCGCGGGGCAAAACATGCAAGCCTCGAGACGATCCTTTTGTCGTGATCGACACCTGGTCTTTTGACGGACCTTCGTTCAGGCACAGGCACCGGACCAGCACTTGTCAGACGCAACTGTCGCGGGGAGGTTAATCTCGTGCCCCAGAGATGGGCGGGTCCCAACACGCACGAGTCGCGTGTCTTCTGGCTGGCAAGGAGTTTGGAATTCGCACTGAGCGGCTTCGGATGGGCTGGCGCTGAGTCGCCAGTGCGGCCGAAAGTTGAGCCCAATGATTACAAAATCCTCTTCGAGAGAACAGGACCATGCCCTGCGCGCTGTCCGCTCCAGCTCGCTACGACAACCGGAAAGCCAGTGCATAGCAGGGCAGGGACTCGCAACGTAGTCACTATAGTGCACACGGGGCCGATTCTCCTGTGGCATCCGAGCCCATGCGCTGGTTGTCCCTCAAAGCAGGAAGCAAGCGGCAGATTAGCTTTCGTGGCTCGACGATGTTCAATTTTTGCCCTCAAAGCTATGCCTATGCCAAAAATATGACCGCTTCAATCCACCGTGGCTAGGCTGCAACACTTGGATTAGAAAAATCTTCTGTCGCTGAGCTGTCACGAGATCGTCATTGCTCAGCTTCTAGGCTCAGGCCATCAAATGCAAGGCTCCGAAGCCGAGTCGCATCGGACGGGGATCTTGTTCGCAGGCAGGGAATTCAGGCGGCTTACCGGGGAAGCCGCAGGCATCAAACAAAAGTGGAGGGTCATGACCGGGGATTGAGGGAGACCGCCAGCCTAATGGCGATCGCTGCCCTTCTTTGTGTGGGAGCGACGGTCTTCGGCGCGAAACCGGCCAAGGCGGCCGATCTTGGCGGCGATTGTTGCGCCGATCTCGAGGAGCGCGTCGCCGAGCTTGAGGCAACCACGGTGCGCAAGGGCAACAAGAAGGTCTCGGTGCAGATTTACGGCAAGGTCAACTACGCCACGATGTGGTGGGACGATGGCGGCGAGCAGAACGTCTACACCGTCAACAACTACAATGAGTCGACCCGCACCGGCATCAAAGGCAAGGCCAAGATCGCCGGCGACTGGGAAGGTGGCTTCCGGCTGGAGTGGGAATACCGGCCGGCTGCCTCTCAGCTGCTTGAACCAGTTCAACGACAACAACCGGGCGCAACGATCGCACAAGACGTCGTGGTTCGTTGGTCGCAGATGTACCTCGCCAACAAGCACTACGGCACGCTGAACTGGGGCCTGACCGCCACGCCCAAATACGACATCACCAAGAATGCGTTGGAGTATATCTCGACGGTGAAGGGTGAGGGCGGCGGCCTCTCCGACACGATGGTCTCCGACTTCCGTATGAACCCCAGCTTCCGCTTGCGGCCGACGCGGCTTCAATAATGCGGAGGGGCTGTCGCAGCCTCGACCTGGTCGAATATCGCCCGCTGCTACGGCTCGTCAGACCAGTTCAACTGCTCGACGCGCCGCAACGGCGTCGCCTATGTGTCGCCCGACTTGAAAGGGCTTTTGGAAGGGTTCAACGTCCAGTGGGGCTGGTTCGAGGACGACGATTGGGGCGCGGCGGTCTGCGCTACAAGAATTCGTTTTCTCTCTGGGGAGGAGGCTCCGGCGCTTCCGGCGGACGATACATGGCTGTTCGCCGCCAGCGTCGGCTATGAGAATATCCGCGACGAGCGCTTGCAGGCTGGCGGCGGCGGCGAGGCAACAGGGACTGTTCCAATTCCGCAGCAATTCCCTCCACCCGTCGACCCGGAACAAAACAACCTTCTTCCAGCGTGACTTCGACGAATGGGCTGGCTCGGTCGGCCTCGAGGCACAAGCCGAGCGGACTGCTTTGGCGTCGGCATCTTCAGCACGTCGGAGACCGACGACACCAATGCCATCGGCTTCTTCACGGATCGGCGGGCTCCAGACATGACCGCCTGGGACGTTCAGGTCGGTATCCGACCGCAAAGTTCTTCGACCCAGAGTCCGACACTGCCTTCTGGGGGCGGCTATGGTCAGGTCAATGACGGCTTTGGAATGGGCAGCAATGGTAACGGCGGCAATCTCGGCAGGGTGCCGGCCAATGGCATCCTGTCGCCAGGCACTTTCGTTAACATCAATACCCGGTGGAGACTCACCGGAACCGAAGTCAATCGCTGGTTCCTTGCCCTCGACCAGGACTTTGCGCTCCGCTGCCTTCCATCTTTACGCCGTGTACCAGCATTTCGATGCCGACCTCAATTTGGTGACGCGGGATGGTGTCAGCTGCTCGCCGAACAACAATCTGAATTGCACGAGCTTCTGGAAAGCTGGAGAAACGTCCCCGAGAGCCTCGACGACTTCGACCTGATCTATTCGGGCGGCCGCATCTACTTCCTAATCCGACCTCCCACTTCCCGGGAGCAAGACCGCCCTTCGGGGCGGTCTTTTTTTCAGGGACACGCTCGAGGGTCCAACGAGCTCGGGTCGGGGTCCATCGATTTCCACGCCCGATTGGTTTTCTGCACGGGTTAACTGTTCCAGGTGGCGTGCTCCACCAGGGGTGGGGTTCTATGGTCGCGATTTGCGCCGAGGGTGGGATTGGGTGCAGTAAAGCTGACACGTCTCAATTTGGAGCCAGGCTCACGCTTGGGTAACTTCTGTCCTGTTATCGCTTCCATCCCCGAGGAACTTTAGTTAGATGTCGGCTCTGTTGCCAAAGGCGATTGGCAACTATGAGGGGATCGACATTGCGCTCCCTGCCACCACTTCCCGCTCCTTGCCGGTCGTGGATGTGGTGGTGGTGTTGGATGGCACAAAGCGGGACTGGTGAATCCATCGCTGACCTTCTGGGCTTGATCCCTTGGATTGCGCGTAGCGCACGTTGATGCGCGTGAGAGGAGAGCGTCCGCGGCTGGGGAGCAAGGTTGACTGGCGACAGATCGCGGGTGCTCTTTGCAACGGGGATGCGTTTCGGCTCACCGAAGAGTCAGAACAGCTACTTGTCAATCTCGGGCTGTGAGGAAGCGGCGTTTACTTTTCAGGGGGCCCAACGCCCCGGAGCAGCACAGCCCATACAACATGATCAGGAGAAGATAAGGACAAGCAGCCAGGAGATGGGTGAGACGCCCCCTTCCTCGCCCCGCTCTTCCAACTGGCTGATCTTCGCGAAGCGGTAGACCAAGGTGACGGTGAGTACGTTGGCGATGAGGACCAGCGCCATTGCGTTAAAGAAGGCTACGGTTCCGCTGATATTCTGGACCATCGCTAATTTGCTCCTCCAGGCAACGCTGGAAGGGTTGCGAACAGCCGTGGAGCCCGCATTCAGTACGGATGAAAAGCTTGATGTGCGGGCTCTACCTCTCGATCGGCTAATCGTTGTCTTTCAATGCATCGGTTTTCGGAAGCGGGGATCCCGTTCACGGCTTTGCTGCCAAAGCGCATTGGCAGCCTTGCAGGCGGATCGATATTGCGCTCCTGCCACCACTCACGCGCTCCCTTACCGGTCGTGTGGATGTTGTGGTGGTGGATGGCGCACAGCGGAACCGTGAACTCGTCGCTCACCTTCAAGCTGAGCCGTGGATCGCGCGTAGCGGGCACGTGGTGAGCGTGAGAGGGCGAGCGCCCGCAGATCAGGCAGGTTGACTCGCCACATAAGCGCAGATGCTCTTTTGCAACGAATTCGCTTTGGTTCGCTGATGGTGAGGACGCTCTTGTCGATCTTGTGCTCCGTGCCACCATTTTCCTTTGTGTAGGAGCATGGGCACTTCCTGATTGCTTGCGCGCTTGCACGAGATCGACGGCGCAAGCGCGTGAGTGGACTGACCATAGTGGGAACGACGCCGGGTCGCTCATTGGCAGATCGATGGAGAACGCGCAGCGTCTCGATATTCTGCTCCCACACATCGTAGGAAGCTCGATGTCGTGAGCCTCGCTCATCGCCCGTTTCAGAGCTTCGACGAAGGACTTTGCGGTGTCGTGGCTTGAGACAGGGCTTGCCGGTGCTTGAGCGCAGCGCCCAGGGACCAATCCGGCGAAGTTTCTCCTGATGATCGGGAAGCGCCACGCGCCTTGCGCACGCCTGCCTGCTCTCGGTCGTAGAGGGCGAGCCCGAATGGGTTTCCAAAGGTGGCGAGCGCCCGCTTGGTGGCGTCGGTCTCGGCGCCTTTCAGAGGCAAGCTCATGAGCTTGCCCCGGGGTGAAGCTCTACCTTCTCCCGTTCCTGAGCCCTCTCGCACAATAACGTAATGTCGCCAGCGCGCACGCTGACCCGCACCTTGGCGGTGTAGGCGGCTGCGTGAACCTGCCCGCTTTGACCCGCTCCACACGCAAGGCGGTCAAGACGGTTCTGCGGTCCCAGGCGTCGAAGCCGAAGATGCGGTTGGCCTCGGCGATGGCGTGCCACTCCTCGACATAGCTGAAGATCGGCGCCATTGGCGCTGCGCGTCTTGACATGTCGTCGCGATCGAGCTTCGCCTTCAGTTGGCGAACTTGGCTATCGGTAAACGCCATCACTTTGTCCTCACCATAAGCACCGGCTTGGGGTTACTCGAGCTCAGCTCCAGGGATTGCAGCGCCACGCTTGAGCTCTCCAAGCAGACCTTGGCGATCGAGCTTCGGCGGCTGCGGCAGCCAATAGGCCTCAGGGATCGTCTGTTCAGACGATGACCATGAGGGCAGGGAGCCGGCGCGGGTCGATGCGGTGAAGTCTGGCTGCTCGAGCTTGGTGAGACCCGCCTCGGTCATGGCGTCAAGCGCGAGCTCTCGCTTCTTGTTGGCTCTGAGCTCAAGCCGCGACAGCCGCTCCTTCATGTCATCGACGCGCGAGCGAAGGCCCGGCATGGAGCGCTTCATCCACTAGCGCCGAGCGGATCACCGCGGCTATCATCTCGTGGAGGTCGGTGATTCCTTCCAGCGTGTCGAGCAGCGTCTCGTCGTCTGCTTGCGGATAGTTTATTGAGATCCGCTCCCTCAGTTGCAGATACGTCTTGGTCGCAGTGGAAAGTGGAGTCTCCATTCGTTGTGGGTCTCCTAACACCTGTTATCGAGGATCTAAAGTACCAAAAGTGGGCGGGAACGTCAAGCTGTGATTGAGGCTGCGCAAATAAAAGCGGCGTCGTGCGCTACTGGGCATTAGTCAACTTGCGCTCTCGAGCTTGCCGGCGTGGGCATCAACACGGTGAAACGGATAGAGCTCACCGACGAGATCACCGGTTCCGCCGCACCCTCTAGGAAAATTCAGACTGCGCTGGAGGCGGCTGGCGTGGAGTTCATCCCAGCCGATGACGAGAAGGCCCCGGCCTACGATTGAAGCACAAGGCCAGAGGGAAGCGCATCAGGCGGGCAGGGGAGGCGAGGCAAATCAGCCTAGCGGAACCTTCCCAACGAAATCAATCGTTGCACGGTTTTGAGGAAAACCGACCATTTGCTGGCATCGCCAACGTGAATTCAATGAGCCCGACATAGCAGCTGAGGCGCTGGACTACCCCTGCCCACTTGATCGCGCTGCCTCTCCACGCGACCAGATTTCTTCTGATGCCCTTGGGGTCCGGACAGAGCACGCTTGCGAGGTGGCGAGGCGATACAACGCATCTCTCCCTCGCCGGGAGCAAAAACCTCATCTTCCGAGTACTCGTAGCCAAATGCACGCAGCGTGAGAGCGCGCTCTGGGGCAGGAGTTGGTCATCTCGCCTTACCCGACTTTAGTAGCTGGCCTCGGCCAGCTCCGGGTGGCTATTCCAGGGAGCTCATTAAAGTCCGGATAGCGGAGATATGTTAAGCGCTGCTGCCGTTTCGATCATCCGACGCCCAAAGGCGACCCCATCACATTCCCCACTCTGCAGATCTCGTCGATCGAGGAGCCTCTCGGTTTCTGCTGATCTTTGCATCCGGGCTTGGATTTCTAATAGTTGACTTCACCCATTCCGGCATCGGATTCTTGATGACTTTCGGCCGCTCCCTGTAGAGCTGCGGCAGATGCGCTCGGAGCCAGAACTCCAGTGCCTCGACGTTGTTGGGAAGATAATGTCGTTTGACGCTGCGAGACTGCTCCCCCTCCCGCGTGTATATAAGCTTCGTCTGGTGAGCATAGCTGCAGCCGAGCGCGCCATTTGCTTAGCAGGGAGCGCGCAGCTTACGGCTGCGTCGCTGAAGCTCGGTTGGCGGAGCTTTGAGGCGCTTCGGCAGGTCCAGGTATGTGACTTTCCCAGTGAGGTGCAATGTTGACAGGTCGACGCCGAGCGCTTCGGCGACGTCGTCCTCGGTCGCGCGTTACCCAGCTGAGCTAAGGAGCTCGCCAGTCTGCGGCACCTTTCGGCGCACGTGGAGCGGCTTCGTCACTAGCACTGGGGCAAACTCCCGCTAGCAGGGGTCGCACCGGACACAACTTTAAGTTGTGTACCTTAACGCGCCGCATGTTGCAAGCGGGCAATCGCTGCTTCATCGTGGCGGCTGGCTTACCCACGCCAGTTATCGAGGCGAAACGGTACGCTGCGACTGGATGTTGACCGGTCGACGCGGCGTCGGGCTCGCATTCCCAATAATTGGCTTTTGCAGTGCTTTCGAGGAAAAAGAGCGGCGAAACAGCGGGTTGCTGAAATGCGCCAGTGACTGCCGATGTGGAAGGCCGACGCGCGCCCGCAGAGACGCTCGCGGGGGTACAAGTCCGACCGGTTGCTATCATTGCCATCGCTACGGCTAACACTATTCTGTTTATTGGCTTTTAGACCAGTCGGCGAGGCGAGAGGACCGTTGGCCGCGAATTTTCGTGGCGGAAATGTCGCAAGACTTTCGAAAACGTCCGCGCCTGCTCGGTTAGCAATTTACCTTCCAAAAGGATCCGTATTAGTACACGTAGAACTCTCTTATCGGGGGTTCTGTCACGATGCTCGTGATGGAGCTCTACCGGGTGACGCCGGGAGGCTAATCCGGACCGAGAGTTTGGATTAGGCAATTTATCAGGGAAGGTGGAGATGGACATGTTTGGGGGACTGACAAAAACATCCAGCCGCATCGCCATCGCAGCTGCGCTCGGGATGACGCTTGGCGGTTTCGCCATGAGCGCCACGTCCTGCCAAGGCCGCGGATCTCGGTGGTGACTGCTGCGCGGATCTCGAGGAGCGGGTAGCGGAGCTCGAGGCAACGACCGTCCGCAAGGGCAACAAGAAGGTCTCTGTGACCTTGTCCGGTTGGGTGGTCAAGCTCGGGTCTTGGTGGGATGACGGCCACGAGACGAACTTCTACGTGGGTGACAAGGACACCACCCTGTCGAGCCACTTCCAGCTGTCCGGCAGTGCGCACGATCAGCTCCCGGCTGGTCCGGCGGGTTACACGATCGCGATCGAAACTCCGGGCCAGAGCTGCTCGGTTGGCTTCGCCGAGAACCAGTTCAACGACGATGCTTGCGCTGTTCGGCAACATCCAACACGCTCCTGTCCTACATGTGGATCAAGAGCGACAGACTGGGGCACGATTGAACTGGGGCCAGCTCAGCCAGGCGACGGATAACGTGGCCTTGCTGCCCGACTTGTCCGGCACGATCATCGAGATCGAACGCCGTGGTGTTCGACGGCGGCGGCATGTTCGTTCGTGTCAAGGGCGCCAAGAACTCTAACGACCTAGCAGGGCGAATTCACCTGGGGCGGCATTGTTGACTTGCCTTGGCGCCGGTGGTGGACCGGCGCGGACTGCAACGGATACCCTGCAGAACGTCATTCCGCTACGACTTCTCCGACCTGGTGGCGGCTTCAGCGCATCCGTCGTCTTATGGCGACGACGACATGTGGGATATCGCCGTGAAATACGCGGCCGACTGGAACAGCATCAAGGTTTCGGCGGCTGCTGGCTGTACCCAGCTGACCGACGAAGGCTGCTTGGCGGCCTGGCACTGACCGGCTCCACTGGTGTGCACCAACGTCGCGCGTTGTCGGTGGCGGCGGCGCCCGTTCCAGAACTTTCGCCAGTGACGGTCGAGCTCTTCCAGGTTGGCGCGTCTATCCTGCATGTGCCCGTCATGGCCTGTTGCGCCTACGGCTTGTATCAGAACGCGACCAGAAGGACGGCACTCAATTTAAGACGCTCAACTTCCAGCGCGAGCTCTTGATCAGCGCGACCAGCGCGTCGGCAGTGATACCAACGATACCAACATCTGGTTCGTGAAGGCCGGTATCAAACGGGCTTGGATGCCAGCGGGCGCCACCGTGCTCTTCGGCGAGTGGGGCCAGTATGAACGATATGTTCAGTGGGCTCTGCGGTAACTGCGGCTGGCGTCACCGGGCCCCACCCATTGCGACGGCGAGCGTCTGCGAACGCTGCTTCTTCCGACTAACTAACCGTGCGCGGGATGGGGTCGTCCATGGTTCAAATGGACGATGTCGTGACGGAGCAAGCGGTCTGGTCACCGGCTCCGACGTCAACCGCTGGGGCGTCGGCGTGGTTCAGGAGATCGACTCTGCCGCCATGCACCTCTTCGCCCGCTGGCAGCATCTTGACCTGGATGCTCGATGCGAGACGCCTCGGCTAGCCGCTGATCGGCAGGGCACGCAGATGTCTCCAACAATGGCCGGTTTGGCAAGAGCGTCAACACCAGCTTCGAAGACCTCGATATCTTCCAGGTCGGCGGCGTGATCTTCTTCTAAACGAACCAACCACCTTCCAAATTGAAGCCGCCCGTTCGGGCGGCTCTTTTTGGCGCTTGTGCTTGCCGCCGCGCCCTAAACAGGATGGCGCGGCAAGGCTCGCGGTCTTGAGAGCGCCCGATTGTCCGAGGAAAAGGCGGCGACATGGGGATGTTGAGCAAAGCCAAGCTGGCCCTGCAGAATTATCGGTTCAAGCGCTATGGCGGCTGCGCCATCCTCAAGCGACGTTCAAGGACTACTTCGCCGCGATCGCCAAGGACGACCTCGCGCACGGCCGCCAGCACCCCGAGCCTCGGCGAGCACTTGAAATGGGGCGACCGCAGCGAGCTCGGCGGTGCGTCGTTCAAGCGCCTGTCTGAAATACGGGATCACCCCGACAGGACGTGTTCGTGGACTATGGCTGCGGCACCCTGCGCATGGGAGTTCATGCCATTCGATTTCTGGAGCGAGGCCGCTATTGGGGCTTCGATATCGACCAGGCGCTGCTCGACGAGGGGGCGAGGCTGATCGGTCCCGAGATGGAGAAGAAGGCGCCGAATCTGCGCGTCATCTCGGCTTCCACAGTGAGGGAAGCCGCCGATGCGAAGCCGGCCTTTCTAGTCTCGCTCAAGGTCTTGATCCACGTTCATCCTGACGAGCTCGATGAGTACTTCGGAAACATTCTGACGATCATCGGCACCTCGGGACGCGCCATCATCACCGGCAAAATGGAGTTCGGGCGAGCCGTTTCAATTTGCGCGGCAGAGCTGGGCGCACTCTCTGGAACGCCTTCGAGGAGACTGTCGCGCGAAGCGGAGGTCAACTTATCGTGCTTAAGGAAGAGGGACTCCCCGCGTACCGACATTATTGCCGAGGCCAAGACCGGGACATTGGAGGTGCGCGCGGCGCTGAGGACACGAGGGGTGAGGCGCTTGGCTCACCCCGACGCCGCTGGTTCGAGAGCCCGGCCGTCATCCTGAGGTGCGAGCGTAGCGAGCCTCGAAGGGCGGCCGGGCGCCTCACCATGACGGCGTGTCGGACCTCCCACGAGGGAGGTCTGAGGGATGCGTGGAGCCAGTCAGCGCGAAGTCGGCCGAAGGGTTGTGGACGGTCCAATCCAGGGCTATCTGTGGGGCAAGAAGCCCGGCCCCTGGCCCCCAAGAAAGATCGCCATGCAGAAGGAAACTCCCAAGAGCGAAGCCCGCACCCCGGTTCTGACCGTCAAGAACGTCTCCTATTACTACGGATCGAAGCAGGCCCTCGACGATGTGAGCTTCGAGGTGTTTCCCGGCAGGGTGACGGCGCTGCTCGGCCCGAACGGCGCCGGCAAGACGACGCTGTTCTCGCTGATCACCAGGTTGTTCGACGCTCCCACCGGACGCATCGAGATCGTCGGCCGCTCGGCCGCGGAGTTGGGAAGCCGGGCGCTCGAGCCGCTCGGCGTCGTGTTCCAGCAGCCTACCCTCGACCTCGACCTCACGGTGAAGCAGAACCTGCGCTACTTCGCGGCGCTTCGCGGGCTTGGCCCGCAAGGATGCCGATGAGCGGATGATGCGGGCCTTGGATGCTCTCGACATGGCCGAGCGCGTCAACGAGCGCGTGCGCGACCTGAATGGCGGGCATCGGCGGCGCGTCGAGATTGCCAGGGGCATATTGCATAGCCCGAAGCTTCTGCTCCTGGACGAGCCGACCGTCGGCCTCGACGTGCCCGACCCGCACGCGCAATCGTGCGGCATATCCATGAGCTTGCGCGCGCCGACAATATCGGCGTGCTGTGGGCTACGCATCTCTTCGACGAAGTCGAGCCTGACGATGATCTGCTGGTGCTCAACGCGCGGTCGCATCGTGGCGCGCGGCACCGCCAAGGACGTGGTGGCGGAGACCGGCGCCGGCGATCTCGGCGGAGCCTTCAGGCTCCTGATCGGCGGCGACACGGAAGAGGACATTGCCGCATGAAGCCGATGCATTATCTCCGCGCCTTCTACGGCATCGTCTGGCGGGAATTTCTCCGCTTCCTTCAGCAGCGCGAGCGCTTCTTTGCGGCGCTGGTCAGGCCATTGGTTTGGCTCATTATTTTCGCCGCAGGCTTCCGCGCGGCGCTCGGCATCTCGATCATCCCGCCCTACCAGACCTACATCACCTACGACGTCTACATCACGCCCGGCCTGGTCGCGATGATCCAGCTGTTCAACGGCATGCAGACCTCGCTGTCCATGGTGCTACGACCGCGAGATGGGCTCCATGCGCGTGCTGTTGACCACGCCGCTGCCGCGCTGGTTCCTGCTCGTGTCGCGACTGTTCGCCGGCGTCACGGTGTCTCTGTTCCAGGTCTACACGTTCCTGCTCGTGGCTTATTTCTTCGGCGTCGAGCTGCCGCCTTGGGCTACCTGCGCGGCACTCCCGGCGCTCATTCTCACCGGCATGATGTTCGGCGCGCTCGGCATGCTCGTGTCCTCGACCATCAAGCAGCTCGAGAACTTCGCCGGCATCATGAACTTCGTGATCTTCCCCATGTTCTTCGCGTCGTCGGCGCTCTATCCGCTATGGAAGATGCGCGAGGGCAGTCTGTGGCTCTACTACATTTGCATCTACAACCCGTTCACCTATGCCGTCGAGCTGATCCGCTTCGCCTTCTATCTCGAGGTGAACTGGCAGGCGCTTGCCGTGGTCGCTGCGGCTGCCTCGCTCGTCTTCGTCGGGCTGTCGGTGTGGGCCTATGACCCGTCCGTCGGCATCCAGCAGCGCAAGGCCGCTGCCGCCGCCGCGCGGCTTAGCTTCAGCCGGTGGCGAAATTGGCCGGATGGCGCTTGAGGAGATCGGCGTAGATCTCCTCAACCACGGCAGCGTCTCGCTCGCTTTGCGGGATGGGGATCGGCACGACCGCCACCACATGGGTCGGCCGCGGCGCGAGCAGCACGAGCTGATCGGCGAGCAGGATCGCTTCTCTCGGGTTGTGGGTGACGAGGATCGCCGTCGTCGGGCGCGCCGACCAAACCTCGAGCAGAAGATGCCGCAGGCGGTCGGCGGTGCGCTCGTCGAGCGAGACGAAGGGCTCGTCGAGCAGCAACAGGTCGGGCTGCGGCGCGAAGGCGCGGGCCAAGCGCCACGCGGCGCGCGAGCCCAAGCGACAGCTCTTGCGGGAAGCGCGGCAGCATGTCGGCGATGCCGACCGCCGCGGCGAGACGCTCGAGCTCGGCGTTCGACATGTCCTCGGCGACGAGCTGGATATTTTGCCGTACCGTGCGCCAGGGAAGCAGCCGCGGCTCCTGAAACATGACGCCGATGCGCGCGTTGTCAGGCACGTGCACCTTGCCGGTGAAGCGATCGTCGAGGCCGGCGACGATCCGCAACAGCGTGGTCTTGCCGCAACCTGACGGGCCCATCAGCACCGTCATGCTTTGCGGCTGCACCTCGAGCACCAGGTCGCGGATGGCGGGGATCCGCGTCCCGTCCGCCCCGACATGGGTCTTGTCCTCGATGCGGATCTCAAACCGGCTTGTTGCGCCAGCGGAGTCGTACGTCGTTCAAGGGGCTGCACCAGCAAATATTCGATTGCGAGCATGACGGTGACGAAGGCGACGGTATAGCCGAGGATGGCCGTCACGTTGAAGAGCTGGAAGTTTAGATGGAGCTCGAAGCCTACGCCATTCGGCCTGCCCAAGCAGCTCCACCACCAAAACAATCTTCCAGATCAATGAGATACCCGAGCTGGAGGCCGCGGCGAAATAGGGCTGAAGCTGCGGCAGGGTGACGTTGCGGAGCTTGCTCCAGTACGACAGGCGGTAGGCGCGCGCCATCTCGTCGAGCCCGGGGTCGAGCGCTCTCGCGCCCTCGCGCATCGTGACGATGGCGTTCGGGATCTTGTTCAGGGCGACGGCGCCTATTGCCGCGGCCTCGTTCAGCCCGAACCAGACATAGGCGAGGATGATGATGACGAGGGCGGGCAGGTTCAGAAGCACGATCAGCCAGGGATCGAGCGCCCGGTTGAGCGCCGGCGACTCGCCCATGGCGAGGCCGATGCACGCTGCCGATAGCCATCGCCACCACGAAGGACGCCGTCACCCGCCACAGCGTAATGCCGAGCTCGGCAAGGAGATCGCCGTGCAGCGCCTCGTCGACGACATAGCTCAGCACCTCCACCGGGCCGGGCAGCAGCCGGCTCTGCGCGATCTCAGCGGCGATGAACCACACGAGCAGGAAGCCGGCGACCGAGAGCACCGGAAACGATCGGGCCGCGATAGGCGCGAAGCCCGGACCAAGTGTCGGGAGGGGCCGCGCTCACGCTCAAGACTTGCCGCCTTTCCAGAAGGTGCCGGGGGCAAGCTCGGCGCCGGGCCCGACAAGCTTCTCCCCGCCAAGCTCGCGCAAGAATTGATAGAGCACCTTGGCGTCGGACTCGTTTTCGGCGGTCGACCGCTCCGGAATGCCCTCGCGGTAGCGCCGCCGGAGCGCCTCGAAGGTCGCATCGTCCTCCGCCCGCATCAGGGGCCGGATGGCATCCCACGCCTCATTCGAGGTGGCGAGCAGCTCGTCGGCCTTGGCCGCCGCGCGCAGGAAGCCGTCCACCGCCTTCAGGTTCTCGTTGGCCCAGCTGTCGCTGAACACATAGCCGACCATGGCCACCTCGCCCTTGGCGCCGAGCTCGCTCACCACGTCCTCGATGCCGATCAGCTGCTTGAAGCCTGCCGCCTCGAGCCTCGCGGCATAGGGCCAGAAATTGAGCACGGCGTCGATTTCGCCTTGCTTCGCTTTCTCGGCAAGCAGCGGCGGCGCGCCGAACACCTGCGTGGTCTCCGTCCTGAGATCGAGATTGGCGGTCCTGCAGCGCATAGGCCACGATCAAGAGCCAGCTCTTGTCGAGCGGGCCTCCGGCCACGCCGAGCTTCTTACCCTTGAGGTCCGTCAAGGTTTTGATCGGGGAATTGCGGGGAACCATGATGGCGCCGAGCGCCGTCGTGAAAGGCGAGAAGGTGAAGTCGGCGCCGCCGGCTCCGCTCCCGCGACACCCACAGCCAATCGGTGGCGATGATGTCGACCGAGCCGCCTTGCAGGCCCACGGCGGTCGCCTCGCTGCTCGCGAGCGGCACCACGTCGAGCTCGATGCCCTCGGCCTTGTCCAGACCGTTCTTCTGGATGGTGTCGAGAACCCAGCTCACCGTCCCGAATTTCAGGACGCCGACCGTGACCTTGGTCGCCGCCTGGACCGGCTGGCCTAAACCGAACGCTGCAATGGTGGCAATCAGGAATGCTAACAGAGCTGGACGCAACGGGCGCTCCTTCCGCGTTGTTTCTTCTTCAGTCCCAAATCGCCGGGATCTCGCCACGAGATGAGCGGGCAGCTCCAATGCCACGGCACGCGGCAGACGCTGCTTGTAACTCGCGTAGGCGAGGCCCGGAATGGGTATGGCGCGTGACCGCGAGAGTGGCGGGGCATACTCTACCCATCCAGCCGAACTAAGCAAGATTTGCCTGGCAAGATTGCCAAACTTCCGGGTGTGTTTTGCCAAACCGTGCGCGCCTCGCGTTTATGCCGGAGCCCTGAGGCGATAGCCGTGGCCGCGCACCGTTTCCAGCAATGGCTCGCGGCCGGGAGTGTCGATCTTGCGGCGAAGCCTGGCGATATAGACGTCCACGACGTTGGTCAGCGGGTCTTCACTGTAGCCCCAGACCTGATTGAGGATGCGCGTGCGCGAGAACACCCGCCCGGGCGCTCCCATCAACAGCTCGAGGATGGCGAGCTCCTTGGCGGTGAGCTTGATCTCTTCGCCGCCCCGTTTGACCTCGAGCAGGTCACGATCGAGCACGAGATCGGCGACCTGCAAGACATTCGATCTCGGAGCGAAATTGCGCGAGCGGCGGACCAGCGCCTCGATGCGCGCGAGCAGCTCGTCGAAATCGAAGGGCTTGGCGAGATAGTCGTCGGCGCCGACGCGCAAGCCCTTGATCTTGTCCTCGAGCGTGTCCATGGCGGTCAGCATCAGAATGGGCGTGTGGTCGCCCTCCAGGCGCAAGCGCTGACAGACGTCATAGCCGTGCATGTCGGGCAACATCAAATCCAGCACGATCACGTCGAACTCGCCGGTCTTGGCGAGATCGACCCCTTCGGATCCGGAGGCGGCAACGGTGACGCCGTGGTTTTCGGCGCGGAGCCCGCGATCGATGAAGTCGGCGACCCGCGGCTCGTCTTCGACCAGAAGAACGTTCACGCCGCACCCTCCGGGGAGACGCCGGCAGCGCGACCGTGACAGTGGTCCCTTCGCCCAAACGGCTGTTCATTTCGATCCTTCCCTTGTGGGCCTCGACGATGGCCTTGGCCACCGGCAGACCCAAGCCTAAGCCCTCTTCGTTATGCTCGCTGGCGTTGCCGCCCCGGCGAAACCGTTCAAAAATCCCTTCCAGCTCCTCCGGCGCGATGCCGATACCGCGATCGGCGACGCGGACCCGCACCTCGCCGCCAGCGCTTGCTATATCGACTTTCACCTCGCCTTTGGAATTCGAATAGCGGACAGCGTTATCCAAGAGGACCATGAAAAGTTGCCGGAGCCTTGCCGGATCGCCATGCACAAGCTCCTGTGCCGCCCCATTGGCATAGGTAATTTCCACCGACTTCGGATGGGCGATGACCTTGGCATCGCCGCATACCTTCTCGAGCAAATTGCCGAGATCGATGGTCTGCAGATTGAGGCGAGCGGCGCCAGCACCTTGACGGGCTATGAATAAAAGATCGTTGACCAGCAAAGACAAGTGCTTGGCCTGCTCGACGATGCGCGAGATCGAGTTCTTATACTCTGCCACCGGCTTGTTCCGCCCACGCAGCGCGATCTCGCCTTCGCCGCGAATGACGGTGAGCGGCGTGCGCAGCTCGTGGCTGATGTCGGCGAAGAAAGCGCGCCTTGTCTCGTCGACCTTGCGCAACGACTGGTTCGCCTGATGCAGCTCCTCGGTGCGTTCCGCCACTTGGGCCTCGAGATTGGCGTGGGCGCTTTGCAGCGCCTTCTGGTGCGATTGGAGGTCGTCGGCCATGCGATTGAAGCTTTGGCCGAGATCGGCGAACTCGTCGCGCCCGGAAATGGCGATGCGATGAGAGAGATCGCCCTCGGCAAGCACGCGCGTGCCGCGCAACAGCTCGGCGAGCGGGGCGCGGAGCCGCTGAAGGAGCAGCATCACCAGCGCGAGCGTGACCAGGATGGCAAGGGCCGCATGAATCTGACTGATCCGCTCAAGCCGGCTCAACAGCCGCGCGGCATCGGCATCGATCCTGACGACCTCGGCGGTCTCGTCGGCGACCGCGACCTCGATCAGCTCGTTCAGCTTCTTGTCGATGCCGCCCTTGAGCAGAGCGAGCAGCGTCGACCAGGCGACATCGGGGCGGCCGCGGCTGCGCAACTGCTCCACCTCGCCGAGCTGATCGAGCGCGTGCTGAAATTCGCTCTTGATGGCGTTCAGCCGGTCGAGCTCGGCGGTTTCCATCCTCCGCTCCTCGGCGCCGACCATAGCGAGCTCGGTTTGGGTGAGCCGATCCAGCTCGGCGAGATCGGACTCGATGACCTGGTGCAGGTAAGCGGCTCCGAGGGGCGGTCGCTGATGCCGGTGAGAAGCGTGTCGGTCCAGGCCTTGAACAGCTGCTGGCTATGCCGGGAAAGCTGCAACTGGCGCTCCAACTCCTGGTGGGCGATGCGCGAGCGGCTGAGATAGCTGTGGGACCGGCTCACGCCCCAATAGGCGAGCCCCGCCGCCGAGAGAGACAAGGCCAGCAGCAGGCCGGCGGTGATCAGGAGCTTGGTCTGGTAGCGCATGATAAATCTCGGGGTTTCTGTGGCGGATGAGCAACAGAACTCGGCTGACCTTCACATGGGGGCGAGCGCACGCTTTATGGGCACGGGCCTCATGGTCAGCTCCCACTTATACTGGGTTTTGTCTGGTCACTAAGGGCGTCTTTCAGCCCGCATGCTCGGCTTCTCACCTTCGTTTCATGTGTCTTTCATCTTCGTGTCAGGCGTGGCGCTTGGCTTGGCAATCATTGTTGCCACGCGGAGGCGCCGGACTTTGCTAGGTTTGCGGCTCAAGGCTCAAAGCCCGAATCATAGCAAGGCTTTCTTTGGGGGCTGCACTTGCGAAACCAACCGATGCTACAGCGAAAGCTGCAGCACCTGGCCTGCACTGCGGCGGTTTCCGCCCTTGCGACGGCGGGGCTGACACTGGCCGGCACCAAGCCGGTCTTGGCCGAGTTCGAAATCCAGGAAGCCGGGATCGAGAAGGGCGAGGTCGAGCTCGAATATCGCGGCGCCTATCATTGGGGCCTGCCCAAGACAGGTGGGTGGCGTCGCTGCCGGCAATGCTGACGAGGAGGAAGAGGGCGAGGTCGAGGAAGAGGGCGAAGAAGTCCCGCTCCGCCAGAGCCACGATTTCGAGATGCAAATGGGCATCACCGACTGGTGGATGATCTCGACCACGCTCGGCACCACGGTGCCTGCAGGGTTCAATTGGCAGGTCGACTCGGTCGAGCTCGAGACGCAATTCCAGCTGATCAAGCGCCACGGCAACGGCATCGCGCTGTCCTTCGCCACCGGCTATGGCTGGGCCACGCAGCCTGAGACGGCAAACGAGGTCGAATTCGGCCCGATCGCGGAGTTCGCAGTAGGTAAGTTCTTGCTGACCACGAACACGTTCTTCAGCCGTCAGATGGGCGAGTTCGCCGAGACCGACGGCCTCGGCTTCGAATATGGCTGGCGCGCCGAATACGACTTCGCCAAGCATTGGGGCGTCGGGGTCGAGATGTTCGGCGAGATCGAAGATCTGTCCAATGCCGGCTCGTTCAACGATCAGGAGCACAGCATCGGCCCGACCCTGTTCTGGCAGCCCGGCGGTGGCGAAGAGGACGAAGAGGCGGGCGACGTCGGCGAGGGCGATGACGATGCCAAGGGCAAGACCCCAGAGCCCGCCCAGACGGAATTCTCCATGAATGTCGGCTACCAGTTCGGGCTGACCGACGTCACGTCGGACGGCGCGCTGAAATTCCAGGGCTCGCTCGCGTTCTAGAGTCGGGCGCGCCTGCATCTAGAAACTGAAAGTGGCGGTCCTGCTTCGCGGAGAGCGCCACTTTTGGCTTGACGGAAGGGATATCCGGCAGCCATCAAACCCCATCATGCTGATCAGAGTGCTTGGGTCTGCGGCAGGCGGCGGTCTTCCGCAGTGGAATTGCAACGGGCGAAATTCGGCCGGCGTTCGCAAAGGCGTGGCCGGGCTCAAGGCCCGCACCCAGGCCTCCGTGGCGGTGAGCGCCGACGGCCGGGACTGGGTGCTGCTCAATGCAAGCCCCGACCTGCGGCAACAGATCAACGAGACGCCGGAGCTGCAGCCCGCCACCGACAAGGGGCCCGCGCAACAGCCCGATCAAAGCCGTCGTCCTCACCAATGGCGATGTGGACGCGATCGCCGGGCTGCTCACGCTGCGCGAGGCGCAGCCGTTCACCGTCTATGGCAGCAAGCGCGTGCTGGACGTGCTCGCCGCGAACAGCATCTTCGACGTGCTCGATGCTTCCCTCGTGGCGAGGAAGCCCATGACGCTCGGCCGGCCCTTCGCGGTCGAAGGCCCGGAAGGCCCGGTCGGCATCGAGATCGAGCCTTTCCCGTGCCGGGCAAGGTCGCGCTCTATCTCGAGGATAGCGAAGGCCGGCGCGGGTTTCGGCACGCAGGAAGGCGATACCGTCGGCCTGAAAGTTACCGAGGCGGGGTCGGACCGCCATTTCTTTTTCGTGCCGGGTTGCGCCAAGCTCGATGCGGCGACCAGCGCCCGGCTCAAGGGCGCGCCGCTTCTGTTCTTCGACGGCACGCTCTACACCAATGACGAGATGATCGTGCAAGGCCTGATGAACAAGACCGGCGAGCGCATCGGCCATATGAACATGTCGGGCGCGGGCGGCACGATCGCCACCTTCGGCGATCTCGGGGTCGAGCGCAAGATCTTCATCCACATCAACAATTCCAATCCGGTGCTGCGCGAGGATCTCGCCCGAGCGGGAAGCGGTTGAGGCATCCGGGTGGGAAGTCGCCTATGATGGGATGACCATAAGGATCTAGCCCATGTGCGGCATCGCGGGGTCTTGGACCTTGAGCGCCGCTCCGGCTCTCAAGAGCTGGAGGCGCTCGGGCGCGCCATGGCGGCGACGCTCAATCATCGCGGCCCCGATGCGCATGGCCTGTGGGCTGACGCCGACGCCGGCGTGGTGCTCGGCCACACCCGGCTTTCCATCGTCGATCTGTCGCCGGCCGGCGCGCAGCCGATGGTGTCGAGCTGCGGCGCTTGCGTCCTCTCCTACAATGGCGAGATCTACAACGCCGGCGATCTCCGCCCCGAGCTTGAGGCGCGTGGGCGGCGCTTCAAGGGGCACTCCGACACCGAGGTGCTGGTCGAGGCCATCGCCGAATGGGGCGTCGCGCCCGACGGTCGAGCGTCTCATCGGCATGTTCGCCTTTGCGCTGTGGGATCGGCGCGACCGGACGCTGAGCCTGGTCCGCGACCGCCTCGGCATCAAGCCGCTCTATTACGGACGCCAGAATGGGCGTCTCGCCTTCGCCTCGGAGCTGAAGGCCTTCGAGGTGCTTCCCAATTGGCGCCCTGAGCTTAACCGCGACGCGCTCGCCGCCTATTTGCGGCTCGCTTATGTGCCGTCGCCGCATTCGATCTATCGCGGCATCGATAAGCTCGCGCCGGGCCATATCGCCACCGTCGATGCGGAGGGCAAGGTCGAGACCTCCGCCTTCTGGAGCGTCGAGAAGGCCGCCGAACGCGGCAAGAGCGCGCCCTTCAAGGTCAGCGATCGCGAAGCGATCGATACGCTCGAGATGCTGCTTGGCGATGCGGTGGGCCGGCGGCTCGTCGCCGATGTGCCGCTCGGCGCTTTCCTCTCCGGCGGCATCGACTCGTCCGCCGTCGCGGCGATGATGCGGATGCGGAGCAATGCTCCGGTGCGCACCTATTCGATCGGCTTCAAGGAGGAGGGCTTCGACGAGGCCCCGCACGCGCGCGCGGTTGCCGCTCATCTCGGCACCGAGCATACCGAGCTCTATGTCAGCCCGGTCGAGGCGCAGGAGGTCATTCCCGATCTTCCCTCGATCTATGACGAGCCGTTCGCCGATCCATCGCAAGTGCCGACCTATCTCCTGTCGAAGCTCACCCGCGAGCACGTCACCGTGGCGCTGTCCGGCGACGGCGGCGATGAGCTGTTTGCCGGTTACACGCGGCATCGCTTCGCCAGGCTTGCGAGCAATATGCCGGCGCCGGTGGGCCGAGCTTTGGCCTGCGGCTTAGGCGTCGCGGGGCCGGCGCTCTGGGAGCGTGTGTTCAGCGTGCTGCCGGCCGGGCGGCGTCCGCGGCTCGCCGCCGACAAGATGCACAAGGCCGCGAGGCTGTTCGGCGCCGGCGAGGAGAGCGGCTATCTCAGCCTGGTCAGCGCCTGGGACGATCCGCAAGCGCTCGTCAATGGCGGAAGCGAGCCGAAGGGTCCGATCTTCGATGCTGCAATCGCCCGCGCGCTCCCCGATCCGCTCGACCGCATGCAATATCTCGATACCATCACCTATCTTCCCGACGACATTCTCACCAAGGTCGACCGCGCCAGCATGGCAGTCGCGCTCGAAGTGCGCGTGCCGATCCTCGACCATCGCATCGTGGAATTCTCCTGGCGGCTGCCGGCTCGCTTCAAGCTGCGTGGAGGCAAAGGCAAATGGCTGTTGCGGCAGGTGCTCTATCGCCATGTGCCGAGGGAACTCTTGGAGCGGCCGAAGTCGGGCTTCGCCATACCGCTCGGGACGTGGCTCAGGGGACCGTTGCGGGCCTGGGCCGAGGAGCTTCTGTCGGAGAAGCGGCTTGCCGAAGGCGGCCTGCTCAATCCGGCTCAGATCCGCGAACGTTGGGCCGAACACCTCGAAGGCACGCGCAATTGGCACGCTTCGCTGTGGACGGTGCTGATGTTTCAGGCTTGGCGGCAGCCGCGCGGGACTCTGACGCGCTCGCTAGCCCGACACCCGGCGGCTTGCGGCTCCTGCCTCGCCGAAGGCGACGACGTTGCCGGTGCGCGCGACGGGCGCAGGTTTCGCCGTCGCTTGCGCGGCGGTGAGCCAATAGGCCTCGATGCGCTCGGCGAAGGGCTGAGATCGCTCGGCGAACAATCTCTCGCCGAGCATCTTGGCATCCCGCCGCAGCGCCCTTTGCCGGCTGCGGCATTGCTTCAAGAAGGAAGCGGTGACATCGGGGCTCGCAAACGACATGGTCGGCGCCGAGATCAGATGTTGCAGCATGGCGATGTCATGGTCGTCGCCCAGGATTTGCGACAGACTGCGCGAAAGCTCGACCCGCGCCGAAAGCTCGGACGGCCAGCACGGGGTGAGCAGCTGCATATGGCGCCAATGATGCTGCAACGTCTTGCGCCACTCGTGGAAATCCTCGGCGCTGCCGCTGGCGAAGGCTTTGGCCAAGGCCTTGCGTCCGCCGCGATAGGACTGGCGGAGGCCCTTGGCGACCGATTGGAACCCGTCGGGATAGACCGCGAGTCCGGCCATGGCCGGCCTGACACTGGTAAGTCCCTCGGATGGCGTCCGACGCGGCGCTGCTTTCGAGACTGCGCGCGGCCGATTGCCGGCGCTCCTGCAGCCAGCTGCGCAAGGCCGGGATCGGAGTTCCCTCCGGTATCGTCCTCGGCGTCGCCAAAGAGCTTATTGATGGCATCGAGCAAAGCATGGGCATCGCGCGCAGGCGCAAGCCCTTTGCGACGCTGCGCAGGCGCTCGGCGAGGCTTGCATAGACCGGCTCGGGCAGGCCAGGCCGGATCAGCACCATGAGAGAGCGCAATCTTTTCAGGCACTTGCGGGCGTCGTGGACGCCTTTGTGCCGGTCTGGCGGAACGGCGAGCGCGGCGCAGGCTGAATCGACCTCGGAACAGGCGACGCGCCGCACGGCCTCGCTCATCGCCACCGCCGGATCAAGACTGAAACTCGAAGCCATCCAAACGCTTCTCCGCCCGCTGGGCGCGCTCCAGCCCGATGTTGCCAGAACAGCCGAGCCTCGGTCAAGGGGTACGAAGCGTATCGGGTCGGTGGATGCTGTGGATGAGATGTCGCGCCACGGGGCGGTGGCGGCGATCCAATCGTGCGCGCGCTGCTCGGGATCGTCGCTCATGACGATGTCGGTGACAACCGCAGCCGATGACGCACCGGCGGCAAGCACATCAGGCGCACGCTCAAGGGTAATGCCGCCGATGGCGACCAGCGGACAGCCGATCTTCGGCCCGCCATTCGCCGATGCGAGCGAGACCTTGCGGCTTCCACGGCATCACTTTGAGCTTGGTCGGATAGATCGGGCCCAAGCGCGACATAGTCGGGATCGATCGCAAGCGTGTTGTCGAGCTCATCCAGGCTGTGGGTGCTGATGCCGAGCTTGATGCCGGCAGCTTTGATGGCGCCGAGGTCGGCGCCGGCAAGGTCTCCTTGGCCGAGATGCACGAAGTCCGCGCCGAGGCTGATCGCTTCGCGCCAATAGTCGTTAACGACGAGCTGGCAGCCATGCGCCGAATGCAGCTTTGAGCGCTTGCGCGATCTCGGTCTTGACCGCGGCGGGTAGCGCATCCTTGACGCGAAGCTGGATGAACTTTGCGCCCTCGCTCGCGAGCCTTGCGACCCAGGCGGCGTCGGGAAGGATTGGATAGAACGGATCGAGCAGGCGCGCGCTCAAGAGACGCGATCGATCTTGAAGAAGGGCGTCCCGGCAACCGGCGTCGACGGCGAAGCCATGTCGCGGGGCTCGATCGAGGCCTGCCTCAAAGCCGAGGCGTCCGGCCTCGATCGCGCGGGCGAAGGCTTCCGCCATCTTCACCGGATCGCCGGCCTTGGCCACCGCGGTGTTCAGCAGCACGGCGTCGTAGCCGAGCTCCATCGCCTCCGCCGCCTGCGACGGCGCGCCGATGCCGGCGTCGACGATCAGCGTCGTGTCGGGGAAGTAGGCGCGCAGCGTCTTCAGCCCATCGCGATTGATGAGCCCGCGCGCCGAGCCGATCGGCGAGGCCCAGGGCATCAGCACGCGGCACCCGGCGCCGACCAGCCGCTCGGCCGCGCTCAGATCTTCGGTGGTGTAGGGAAGGACCTGGAAGCCTTGCGCCACGAGAATAGAAGCCGCCTCGACCAGACCGAACAGCTCGGGCTGCAGCGTGTCGTCATTGGCGATGACCTCGAGCTTGACCCACGGCGTGTCGAACAGCTCGCGCGCCATCTCCGCCGTGGCGACGGCCTCCTTGGCGGTGTGGCAGCCTGCGGTGTTCGGCAGCACGCGCACGCCGAGCTGCTCGATCAGCTCCCAGAAGCCTTGACCGGCGCGCATCCGCGCCGACTCGCGGCGGAGCGAAACGGTGACGATCTCGGCGGACGACGCTTCGACCGCTTCCTTCAGCGTCGCGGGGAGGGGTATTGCGCCGTTCCGAGAAGCAGCCTGGAGGTGAAGCGCTCGCCATAAATTTCGAACATCAGCCGCCCTGCCTCGGCGCCACGATCTCGACCTCGTCCTTTGGCGCAAGCGGCGTCAGCCCGCGCCTGGTCAGAAGCGACGAAGCATCCGTTGACCGCGGTCGCCACTTTCGCCTCGGCGAAGCCGAGCGTGGCGCACAGCTCGGCGAGTGTACAGTGCGTCGGTGGCGACGGGCTCACCATTAACGAGAATCTGCAACGAACACCTCCGGATCGGTCGCGCCGGTTTCGATGAACTCGGCCATGAGCTCGGCCAAGACGGGCGCGAGCAAGAAGCCGTTGCGGTAAAGACCGTTCACATAGATATAGCGCCGGCCGAGCATAATCCTAGGCCGATTGTCGGGAAAGGCCGGCCTGGCGCCCGCCCCTTGCAGCACGATTTCGGCCTCGGCGAAGGCTGGGATCGAGCGCATAGGCCGCGGAGAGAAGATCGAGCGCCGAGCGCACGCTGATTGGGCCCGTCTCCTCACTCTCGATCACCGTGGCGCCGATCATGTAGACGCCGTCGCCCCAAGGCACGACGTAGAGGGGAAAGCGCGGATGCAGGAGGCGAACGGGGCGGGTCAGGTTCACCTCGCGGCTCTTCACGACGATCCGCTCGCCGCGCACGCCGCGCAAGTTCGGCAGCTGGTCCTTGGCGGCAAGCCCGCGGCAATCGATGACCAGATCAGCATCGGCGGGCACTTCTCCCTCACCGAAGCGGACGTCAGCGCCGGCGGCCTGCGCCTGATCGAGCAGGAAATGCAGCGCTGGCTCCGGCGATAGGTGCCCTTCTTCGGCGTAATAGAGGGCGCCGGCGAAACGATCGATCAGCGCAGGCTCGGTCGCCGCGAGCTCTTCCGGAGATAGGCGCCGGTGCCCGTCGGTCATGCGCGCGAAGCGGTCGAGCTCGGCGCGGTCGCGTTGCAGCGCCACGACGAGCGTGCCGTTGGCGATCGCGCCTGGATAGGTCTCGCGCCAAAGCGCAAGACCGCGTTGGCCAAACTCGCGGACCATAGGCTCCGCGCCTTCCTTCTCGCAATTCGGCGCGAGCATGGCGCCGGCATAGAGGCTGCAAGCATGGGCGAACGGCACTGGCGAGCGCTCGCAGAGTGTCACTCTGTGCCCGCGGCGGGCGAGCGTGAGCGCCTGCCAAAGGCCGACGACGCCGGCGCCGCGGATGGCGATGTTTTTGGTTTTGGGCATGGTGAAAGATCAATCGCCGAGCGCCACGCCTTCGCGGCGTGGGTCGGCGCCGCCTTCAAATCCCTCAGGCGTAATGGCGATGATGGCGAGGCCGCTGGTGAAGGGGAAGCGCTCGACCGCGTGGCCGAGCTTGGCCATGCCGTCGGCGAGCGGATCCCACTCTTGCCCAGGCTCTAGCAGAAACGGCCCGCCGGTCGAGCCGAAATTGGCGAGCGCGGTCGCCGCTTGCGGGTCGAGATGCCAGTCGAGCATGGCGACGATGGCCTTCAGGTTGAACAGGATGATGCCTGGCCCTCCCGGCGAGCCGAGCAGGAAGCGAAGCCGGCGTTCGCCGGCAGCGGCTCCCACTCGCGAAAATCATGGTCGGGTCCATCGAGCTCCGCGGGCGCTTGCCGGGCTCGACGCGGTTCGCCACAGGACGACCCCGTCATCGACGGGCATGAAGGAGAAATCGGTGAGCTCGTTGTTGAGCAGGAAGCCGCGCACCATCAGATGCGAGCCGAAGGCCTGCTCGATGGAGGTGGTCATGGACACGGCGTTGCCGTCGTCATCGACGATGGAGATGTGGCTGGTGCCGACATTCTCCAGCGTCGCATCGGTTCCATAGGCGCCTTGCCGGGCGCTGGGCGGCGTGCCGGCGGTCACCTCGCCGCAGGCGCGGGTTGGGTCGATGAGGGCGCGGCGCTGATCGAGATAGGATTTGTCGAGCAGGCCCGCGACTGGGGCAGGCACGAAATCCGGATCGGCGAGGTAGCGGCTGCGGTCGGCGAAAGCGAGACGCTCAGCCTCGACGATGCGATGCACGGGCTGAACGGCGAGAGGTTCGCTCCCGAGATCGAAAGGCGCGATCAGCGCTAGCACCTGGCCGACAGTGACGGCGCCGGAGGAAGGAGGCGCGGCGCCGCACACGTCGAAGGCTGCGATAAAGAACGCAGACCGGCTCGCGCAGCTTGGCGCGGTAGCGCGCGAGATCCTCGGCGGTGAGCTTGCCGGCCCGCGCGGATCGCTTTGCACGGCGGCAGCGATGTCGCGGGCGATGGCGCCCTCATAGAACGGCCGACGGGCCGTCTCTCGGCGATCGCCTCGAAGGTGGAAGCGAGGGCGGGATTGTTCAGCCTGTAGCCTTCAGGCCTCGGGCGCCCGGCAGGGTCGAAGAAATAGGCGCGGGCCGCGGGCGCGAAGCTCGCCGGATCGGACTCGGCGAGAAGCCCGGCGAGGCGGGGGAGACCGAGAATCCGTCGCGGGCCAGCTTGATAGCAGGTGCGAACAGCTCGGCCCATGGCAGCTTGCCGTATTTGTCGTGCGCGAGCTTGAGCGCTGCGAGCACGCCGGGGACCCCGACCGAGCGTCCGCTCTCGACGGCTTGCTTGAAGGGGCAGCGGCTTGCCGGCGGCATCGAGGAACAGCTCGGGCGTCGCCGCTTTGGGCGCGGTCTCGCGCCCGTCGATGTTCAGCAAGGTCTTGGTGGCTTGATCCCAGGTCAGGAGAAACGCGCCGCCGCCCAGCCCCGAGGATTGCGGCTCGACGACATTGAGCACCATCTGCACGGCAATGGCGGCATCGACGGCGCTGCCGCCCTTGCGCAGGATGGCAGAGTGCCAGCTTCGGCGGCGAGCGGGTTCGCCGCCACCACCATGTGCCGCTTGGCCTTGGCGAGCGTCTTCTGAGTGAAGCCGCTTGAGCCTTCCGGGCGGTCATAGGCTCTGGTGTCCGTGCCCGCGCCGAAAGCGAGGACAAGAGGCCAGCGAAACGGCAAGCAAAATGCGTGGAGCGGTCTGCATCATGCGGGCAGCATAGCGGGTTTGGCTCTTGGTCGCCACGCCGCTAATGGAAATCGCGGGATTTGGGGATGATGCGCTCGGCGCGGGGGTGACGGCGCGGGTGCCAGCGCGGATGGGATCGTCTCGCGGGAGGCAGCGGCCGCTTGACGTGATCGGCAGGAGCAAGCGGGAAGGGCGTTTCTCTCGTCGGGCGGCGAGCGCCAGGAGCCTGGGTCTGGGACGCTTCACCTCGTCGGCATTGGCGACCGGAACGCTCATGCTGTCGGCCTCCTCGTCGAGGAGGCGCAGCCAATCGCTGCGATCCTCCAGCCGCTCGGCAACGACATGAATGATGTCCTCGTGGCGCTGGATGCGGCCATGCACCACGACGAGCCGCGCGCCCATCACCACCTTACGCATCCGCTCCAGCACCTTCGGCCAGATCACCGAATTGGCGACGCCCGTCTCGTCCTCGATGGTCATGAACACCACGCCTGCGGCAGAGCCTGGGCGCTGGCGCACCAGCACCACGCCGGCGACGCTCACGCGGGCGCCGTCGCGCGTGCGCTTGAGATCGGCGCAAGAGAGAATGCCTTCGCGTCACGATGCTGGCGCGGAGGAAGCTCATCGGGTGGGCTTTGAGCGAAAGCCGCAAGGTGCGGTAGTCGTTCACCACATGCTCCGGAGAGCGGCATGATGGGAAGCGTCGACTTGAGGCTCGGCGCCGGCCTCGCTCGCCGCGGCATGATCGAACAGCGGCAGCGGCAGTTCCTTGGGCAGCCCGCGCACCTCCCACAGAGCCTGGCGGCGATCGTGGCCAAGCGAGCGGAAGGCATCAGCCGCGGCGAGGCGCTCGAGCGTGGCGCGGCCGACGCCGCTCCGCCGCCACAGATCGCGGACGTCGCGGAATGACTCCCTCGCTTGTTTGTCATGCCCGCGTAGGAGGCGGGCATCCAGTACCCGCTGGTCTTCGTGGGTTACTGGATCGCCCGGTCAAGCCGGGCGATGACAGTGAAGGTGAGGGGGAGCGAAACAGGTGAGGAAGTGAGATTCGATCGGGAGATGCCGTCGCGGATCGAGACGATGGCCTTCACGTCGTCCTCGCGCAGTCCATCGACCTGCCGCATGCCGAGACGCAGCGCGAACGTTCACCCGCGCGAAGCAGGCTCAACGTGCAGTCCCACAGGCTGTGATTGACGTCGACCTCGCGCGCCTCGACGCCATGGTCGACCGCGCAGCGCACGATCTGCGCCGGCGCGTAGAAGCCCATGGGCTGGGAGTTGAGCAGCGCCGCGGCGAACGCCGCAGGGTAATGGCATTTGAGCCAGGCCGAGACATAGACGAGATGGGCGAAGCTCGCGGCGTGGCTCTCGGGAAAGCCATATTCGCCGAAGCCCTTGATCTGGTTGAAGCAGCGCTCGGCGAACTCCGCCGGATAGCCGCGCGCCGTCATGCGGCTCGACCATCTTCTCCATGCAGCCGGTCGATGGTGCCGCGGCGGCGGAAGGTGGCCATGGCGCGGCGAAGCTCGTTCGCCTCGGGGCCTGAGAATTTCGCCGCCACCATGGCAAGGCGCATGGCCTGCTCCTGGAACAGCGGCACGCCGAGGGTCTTGCCGAGCACCTGGCTTCAGCTCGTCGGCAGGCCCATGGTCAGGATGCGGCGAGGGAACTCGACCGCCTCGTCGCCGCAGCGGCGGCGCAAGATAGGGGTGCACCATGTCGCCCTGGATGGGGCCAGGGCGCACGATCGCCACCTCGATGACGAGGTCGTAGAATTTGCGGGGCTTCAGCCGCGGCAGCATGTTCATCTGCGCCCGGCTCTCGACCTGGAACACGCCGATCGAATCGGCCTGGCACAGCATGTCGTACACGGCGGGATCGTCGGGCGGCACGGTGCCGAGCGAGAGGTCGCGCGCCGTAATGCTCCTTCAGCAGCGCGAAGCCCTTGCGGATGCAGGTGAGCATGCCGAGGCCGAGCACATCGACCTTGAGCAGCCCGAGCGCGTCGAGATCGTCCTTGTCCCATTCGATGAAGGTGCGGTCCTCCATGGCGGCGTTGCCGATGGGCACGACCTCCGACGAGCGGCCCGCGCGTCAGCACGAAGCCGCCGACATGCTGGGAGAGATGGCGCGGGAAGCCGAGCAGCTCTTGCGTCAGCTCGAGGCAGCGCGCGAGCAGCGGGTCGGTCGGATCGAGGCCGGCCTGGCGCACATATTCCTCAGGCAGGGCGGAGTTGCTCAGGCCCCAGATGGTGGTGGCGAGCGCGGCGACGGTGTCCTCGGAAAGGCCCGAGCGCCTTGCCGACCTCGCGCACCGCCGAGCGGCCGCGATAGGAGATCACCGTGGCGGCGATGCCGGCGCGGTCGCGGCCGTAGCGGCCATAGATATATTGGATCACCTCCTCGCGCCGCTCGTGCTCGAAATCGACGTCGATGTCGGGCGGCTCCTTCCGCTCCGGCGAGACGAAGCGCTCGAACAGAAGGTCGATCTCGGTCGGGTCGACATTGGTGATGGCGAGGCAGTAGCAGACGGCGGAGTTCGCCGCCGAGCCGCGCCCCTGGCAGAGAATGTCGAGGTGCCTCGCGTAATGCACGATGTCGTGCACGGTGAGGAAGTAGCGCGCGTAGTCGAGCTCCTCGATCAGAGCGAGCTCCTTCTGAAGCGTGTCGCGCACTTTCTCGGGGATGCCGCCGGGGAAGCGCCAGGCGGCGCCCTCCCAGGTGAGATCTTCGAGATGCGATTGCGGCGTCTTGCCCTCGGGCACCGGCTCGTCGGGATATTCGTATCTCAGCTCGTCGAGCGAGAAGGTGCAGGCGTCGGCGATCTCGATGGTGCGGGCGAGCGCATCCTCATAGCCGGCGAACAGCCGCGCCATCTCCTGCGGCGGCTTCAGATGCCGCTCGGCATTGGCTTCGAGCTTGAGCCCAGCGTCGTGAATGGTGCATTTCTCGCGGATGCAGGTGAGCACGTCCTGCAAGGGCCGGCGATGGGCGGCGTGATAGAGCACGGCATTGGTGGCGACGAGGGGAGTGCCGGCGCGCGCCGCCAGTTGCGCCAGCGCCTCGATGCGGGCGCGATCGTCGCCGCGATAGGAGTGACTGGCGGCGAGGTAGAGCCGCGTGTCGTGCCCGAGCGCCTGCTTGATGCGGCGGAGTTGTGGTTCGAAGTTCCGAGTTGGTAGTCTGTGGCAGCGCCGCTTGCACGCATACCTCCCCCTTGTGAGGAGGTACGGCGTCGCTGAAGGCGACGCTGGGGTGCGGGGCACTTTGCGGTGGTGCCCACCGGTGCTCAGCCGCTCCATCAGGAGGATGGGTGGGCGCACGGCGTAACCAATCCATCTCATCGGGGGAAGAACGATGAAGATGAGGCCGTCGGCGTGGGCGGCGACATCGTCGAGATGGAGCGTGCACTTGCCCTTCTCGGCGCGGCGCTGGCCAAGCGTGAGCAGGCGGCAGAGCCTGCCATAAGCGGCGCGGTCCGTTGGGTAGGCAAGCAGGCTCGGCGCATCGTCAAGATCGAGGCGCGCGCCGACGATGAATTTGATGCCGCCGACCTCGCGTGCCGCAAGATGAGCGCGCACCACGCCGGCGAGCGTGTTGCGGTCGGTGACGGCGATGGCCGCGAGCCCGAGCGCCTTTGCCGTCGCCACCAGCTCCTCGGCATGCGAGCCGCCGCGCAGGAAGGAGAAATTGGTGGTGACGTCGAGCTCGGCGTAGCGGGTCATTTCTATTGCGCTACCGCTTCCACGCTCGCGTGTTCGCTGCTTGAGCGCGCCCATCACCCGAACACCCCGTGCAGATACCAGGCGGGCAGATCCTTCGCGTCGCTCTCCTGATAGAGGCCTGCGCGGAACACCCAGTAGCGGCGGCCGTCCTCGTCCTCGATGCGGTAATAGTCGCGCGGCCTCGACCCGCCAGAGCGAACGAGCTCACGCCACCATTCCGGCGCGATGCGCTCGGGTCCCTCGGCCTTCACCACGCGGCGGGTGACGCGGCGCCAGGTGAAGCGGGCGGGCGGGCCTTCGGGATCTCGGCGAGCACGTCGACAGGCTCAGGCTCGGCAAGAAGCAGGCAGGGGCGCGGCGGTTTGCGCGGACCATGGCTCGGACCATGGAGATAGCACCTGGCCGAAGCGCCGATCGCGTCTCTTGCGCCCGCTCAGGGATATGGCTCTCGCGGGAAAAGAGCCGGCGCACGGCGGCTCCGCTTAAGCGGCTCGCCAGGCGGTCGATCAGCGGCTCTGGCCGCGCTCGGTCCTCGCGTCTGGCGAAGGCGGTCTGGGCCGGAAGCAGAGGCTCGGTCGCAAGCGCTGCGAGCACCATCAGATCGACGCCGAAGCCGACATCGACGGCGCCGACCCGGTCCTCGAAGAGGCGCGCGAGATGCGACGGCTCGCGGGACGGCGCGCTCAGGCCAGCGTCGATGACGGCAGAGGTGCCGTCGGCGCGATAGAGGGCAAGGCTGCAGGCGCCGCGCGCCCCGGCGGGCGAGGGTTGAGCGCTTGGCAAAGCTTTTCCGCAAGATGATCGAGGCCGGCGACGACGCCTTCATGGGTGATCAGAGGTTCGGGGAAGGGCAGCCGTGCCGCGTAGTCTGGCGCGGGAAGAAGGGGGTGCGCGGCTCCTCGCGACGCCCAAGCGCCTGATCGAGGCGATGAAGCACGGCTTCGGCCGCTTCGCGTGAGTGGAACCGCCGCTCGAGCGAGGCGCGCGGCAAATCGTAGAGCTGGCCGATGCGCTTCAGGCCGAGCCGCTTCAGCAGCCGCGTGATCGTCGCTCGTCAAGGCGCAAGGCCTCCACGGGAAGCGGCGCCAAGGCCTCCGCGATCTTTCCCTGCGGGACGATGATGGAAGAGGAGTGCGCGTAGCGGGCAAGCGCATGAGCGCCTCCCAAGGTCTCGGCAAGGCAAGCCGCGCGCTGAAGCCGAGACGAGCGAAGCGCTTCGCCATGTCGTCGAGGAGAGCGCGGTCGCCGCCGAAGAGATGCGGCACGCCTGACACGTCGAGCCACAGCCCATCATCGCCGTCGACATTGAGCGAGGGGCTGTAGCGGCCTGACCAGCGGGCGAGCGCGAGCAGGCGTCGTCGGCATCTTTCTCCGGTTCGGCAGGCGCGGTGAGGAGGTGCGGACAAATGGCGCGGGCGTCGGCTAGACCCATGCCGGGAGATGAGGCCAGCACGCATGGCGGCGGCATTGAGCGCGGTGAGCACGAGCCCGCGATCCTCGCTGCCGACGAGCGCAAAGGGCCGGTCAACCGGAAAGGGCTTGCCGTTCCTTGTCAGCTTCAGCCGCTCGATCGGCAAAGCGGGGAGCCAGACGGAAACCATACGCGACATCACGAAACTCCACGGTCCAACTTCGCGCCGGCGCCATGCCCCGGCAGCGCTCGAGCGTGAGATGCCAAGCGGGCGCGCCGGGCGCTGAGGCATCGAAGGCGGCGCCGCTCGTTCGCTCCGCCGCCACGCGCCAGCGGGTGAGGGTGCCGGGGAGGCCGCTCGCCTGATGCCCGGAGAGGAGCAGGCATGGCGTGCGGCTCGTCTGCGCGGCAAGCCCGAGGCGTCTTGCGATGATCGGCGCCTTCACCTCGATCTGGCCGAGAGCGGCGATGAAGGCGCGCGCTTTCAGCCCCTCTTCAAGGCCCAGGCCGCGTCCATGGCATTGCGCGCCTGAACGATGAGAATGAGCGCGGGGTCGAGGCCGAAGGAGATGAGGCCGGGGCCGTAAGGCGCGCCCCATTCGCGCGCGGCTCTGTCGGTCAGGCACCAGAGGAGCGGCGAGGCGTCGCTCCCGCTTGACCAGGCGATCGCCGATAAAGGCGAGCACAAAGGCAAGCGCCGCCGGCGCGTCGCGATAGGCGGCAGGCTTGATCTCATGCAGGCCAGCCGCGGCGAGCCGGCCCTCAGGGGATCGGTCCCACTGTGCCGTGACAGCAGGCGTGGCGTCGCCTCCCTCCCGTAAAGGGGAGGGATTGGCGTTCGCGGGCACACTTAAGGAGGGCAAGGGCAAGGAAGGACCAGGAGCAAGAAGGGAGCAGGCGGGGCGGGGCAAAGGTCCCGTATCCGGCGCGGGGGAAGGCCAGAGACACGGGAACCTGCTCGAGCACGCGAATACGCTTACGCAGATGCTCGATGAGACCTTCGCCGCCAGCCCCACCTGCTTTCTCAACGCCAGAAGGCAGAAACTCACCGACGTTTTTGCCGCCTGGAACGCTCGTTACGCACGGGCACAAACTCCGATCTCGTTCCTGTTTTGTTCTTACTCTGAGTCCGATCCGGAGTCAAGGCGAGGTCGAGGCCGTCACCGCCGATCCCGACATTCAATTGGTTGCCATTACGCTGGTCGGTGTGACCGTCCCAGGGCGTGCCAAGCGCGTGAACGTCACCCTCGACAGAAGCGCTTCTGGAAGAGATCGACGAGGTAGCCGACAACCGCTCGCGGTTCTTGGCCGAAGCCGCGCGCGCAGAGCTTGCCCAGCGAAGCGCTGGCTAGAATCAGCCGCGACAGCGTGCGACACCGCGATTTGCGGCGAGCCTCCAATCCCTCCATAATTGACGCCTAGCAAGGTTCGATTCGCGGAGGCTTGGGCTTTGTCGCTTTGCGAGCTGGCCAAGTGCCGGCGGGTCGTGACAGCGGGGCTGGCGGTTGCCGCCTGCGCCGGTCTTGCCGGGGCCGCCCACGCCCACCCTCACGTCTGGGCCACCGTGCGCTCGGAAATCATCCTCAATGCCAATCACCAGATCACCGGTGTCCGCCACGCCTGGACCTTCGATGAGTTCTACTCCGCCATGGCGGTGCAGGGCCTCGACACCAATGGCGACGGCGTGTTCTCGGCCGAGGAGCTGAAGCCCTTGGCGGAAGTGAATATCAAGTCGCTCAAGGACTTCGACTATTTCACCTTCGTTCATATCGGCGATGGCGACAATCTTCCGCTGAAACCGCCGGAGAACTATTCGCTCGACTACGACAAGGGCTCTGCTCACGCTCCACTTCACGCTGCCCCTCGAGAAGCCGCTCGATGCGCACAAGCCAGGAGGTTCAGGTCGACGTCTACGATCCGTCCTTCTTCGTCGCCTTCGGCTTCGCCACCGAAGCGCCGGTGAAATTGTCCGGCAGCGCGATCAAAGGCTGCACGCGCGGAGATCAAGAAGCCCGATCCCAGAATCGGAGGAGGATGCGAAGGCGCTGAGCGAGGCCTTTTTCAGTCAGCTTGGGACCGAACAGCAATTTTGGCTCGCAATTCGCGCAGACGGTGATGGTCAAATGCAGCGACGCTCATCTATAGGAGCGCGCCGCGTGCGCCTTCGCCGGACGCCTCGCGTTTGCGCATTCATCTTGCTTGTGGCGATCGCCGGCAGCGCCAACGCGGAGATGAAGCTCGATCGATTCGCTACGGAATGGCGCCGGAGAGCGCGCCGGCAGCGCCGCCTTCCGCCTTCGCCGCCCCAAGCGCCGCGCAGCAATCGCCGGGCGCCTTCGGCGGCATCTTCGGCTGGGTGTTGCGCACGCAGCAAAGCATGCAGCGCGAGCTCGCCACCGGCGTCAAGAGCCTCAAAGGCGACACATGCCATGGCCGGCGCGGTGATGCTCGCCGCGCTCTCCTTCCTCTATGGCGTCGTGCATGCCGTTGGCCCTGGTCACGGCAAGATGGTCATCTCGTCTTACGTCGTCGCCAACGAGGAGACCGTGCGGCGCGGCGTGATCATCTCCTTCATCGCCGCAGGGCTGCAGGCGCTGACGGCCGTCGCGCTCGTCGGCATCCTTGCCTTTGCGCTGAACGCCTCGGGCCTGCAGATCAATGCCTGGTCGAACCAGCTCGAGATGGTGAGCTACGCGCTGATCGCGCTGGTCGGCGCTTGGCTGCTCGGCGACGCAGCTCATCGCCATCTTCCGGCGCTGGCAGGGGTCGCGCGCGGCCGAGGCGCATGCGAGCCATGCCGGGCACGATCACTGCTCACGGCGAGCACGGCCATCATCACCACCATCATGGCCATGCACCATCAGCCGATCATGCCATGACGGAGGGCGAGGCCTGCCGTCATATCGTCGATGCGCGCGAGCTTGCCGGGCCGTTCTCCTGGCGCAAGATCCTCGCCGTGGTGTTCTCGGTCGGCATCAGGCCATGCACGGGCGCGATCCTCGTGCTCATCTTCGCGCTGACGCAAGGCGTGTTCTGGGCCGGCGTGGCGGCGACCTTCGCCATGGCGATCGGCACCGCCATCACCGTCGCGGTGCTGGCGACGCTTGCGCTCGGCTCGCGCGAGCTCGCGCTGAAACTCGGCGGCAGGAGCGGCGCCTTTGCCGATGCCGTGTGGACGATCTGCACCCTCGGCGGTTCGGCCCTGATCCTCTTGTTCGGCGCGACCCTGTTCGCCGCCTCGTTGGGGCCGGCGCGGCCGTTCTGAGGACGCCGCTTTGCTCCCGCTGCTTGATCTGGCTCAACGACGGGGCTCAACACCGCGTAGGATCTGCTCAAAAGAATATTGGCGTAGGGCCATGAACACGATGAGGGTTCAATGTAGCTGTTGCGATGTCGAGCCGCTGCACGTCGTTGTTGGGCGATAGCGGCGCAACGACCAAAAAAACCTGCCGGATCGCCTCGATGCGCAGGCAATTCGTGGCAGCGCGGTGACCGCCTTGCGGGCGACCAACAAGGCGTTGAAGCCCCTCTATCAGGCCTTGAGCGATGCTGCAGAAAAAGTTCGCGGACCTGAAGCCTATCCGAAGCTCGACCGGCATGATGAGACTGGGACGCGCTTGGCCGATCGCGGTCTTGCCCGAATGCCAGTCGGAGCCGCGATTTCGCTTCGCCGGGCCCAATCGCATTGGCAATAGCGCGTCAAGTGGCAATATTGGTATGCCGTGCTCAGCTTCTGGTAGACTATGAATAGGGCGTTTCTATTTGAGGTCCCCGATTGAAGCGGGGAGCACAGCATCCTAATTTTCAGGTGAGTTTATCGGGCTTGGCCAGGCGCCGGCCCTTCCCCTCATCAAGCAGCGGAGAGTAAGATGGCACTCCAACCTCGGCGATATCGCCCCGGATTTCGAGGCCGACACCACGCAAGGCCACATCCGGTTCCATGAATGGCTCGGCAACTCCTGGGGCGTGCTGTTCTCGCACCCCAAGGACTTCACCCCGGTCTGCACCACCGAGCTCGGCTACATGGCGAGGATCAAGCCTGAGTTCGACAAGCGCGGCGTCAAGATCATCGGCCTCAGTGTCGATCCGATCGACCTCCACTGCGAAGTGGGCCGACGACATCAAGGAGACCCAGGGCGTCGCGCCGAACTTTCCGATGATCGGCGACCCGGACCTTTCCATCGCCAAGCTCTACGGCATGCTGCCGGCGAGCACGTCAGGCACGTCGCAGGGAGCGCACGCCGGCCGACAACCAGACGGTGCGCAACGTCTTCGTCATCGGTCCCGACAAGAAGGTCAAGCTCGATCCTGGTCTACCCGATGACCACGGGCCGCAACTTCGACGAGGTGCTGCGCGTCATCGACTCGATGCAGCTCACCGCCAAGCACCGGGTGGCGACGCCGGTCAATTGGAAGAACGGCGAGGACGTGATCATTGCCGGCTCGGTGTCGGACGAGGAAGCGAAGACCATCTACCCGCAAGGCTGGAAGGCGCCGAGGCCCTATATCCGCATCGTGCCGCAGCCGAAAGGGCTCATAAGAGGTCGCAGCCACCGCGAGCCTGCGATGGCATTGCCGAAGACGCCTGCGCTCACCACGGACTGCGTGATTTTCGATGCCGAGGCCCGCGTGCTCCTGATCCGCCGCGGTCACGATCCTTACGCCGGCCGCTACGCCCTTCCCGGCGGCTTCGTCGAAATCGGCGAGACGGTGGAGAACGCTTGCCGGCGCGAGGCGCTCGAGGAGACCGGCATCAAGATTGATGTGCTCCGTCTCGTCGGAGTCTCATTCCGACCCGGCACGCGACCCGCGCGGCCACACGGTCAGCGTCGCCTATGTGACGATATTGCCCCGCGCTGTCGTTCCAAAGGCCGGCTCCGATGCCGCCGGCGCCGAATGGATCGATGATTGGCGGAGCGTCGAGCTTGCCTTCGATCACGCGCAGATTCTGAAGATGCCGAGGCGCTGCTCTGGCCGCGGCGCCGAGATTAGGCGAACTGCGGCGGAAGGAGCGGGACTGGTGCCGAACCAGCGGCGCGACGCGCGGCTGAAGGCGCTGAGCTCGAGTAGCCGACCCGCGCGGCGATGTCGGTAAGCTTCAGCGAGCTCTCCAGCAAATAGCGATGGGTCAGGCAGCGCCTGGTGTCGTCAAGCAAGCGCAGGAAGGATGTGCCTTCAGCTTTCAGCCGGCGATGCAGGCTGCCCGGCGTGAGGCCGAGCTCCTCGGCGACATGCTTGTGGACCGAAGCTGCCCTGGTGGAGGCAGCGTGTCATCGCCCTCGCGAATCGCCGTTCAGCGGATGGTTCGTGGATTTTGCCGCTCGATCTCCTCCTCGCAGATAGCGCTTGACGAGCTGGAACAGCTGCGGGTCGGCGTTGGGCATGGGAAGGCGAGCGTCGCGGCGGAGATCGGTGATCGATGTTGACCGGCTGGTCGAAGAAGATGCGAGGTCCAAGGCGGCGTTCGTATTCGGAGATATCGGCGGGTTGCCGGTGGATCAGGCCGACGGAGACCGGGCGCCAGTGCGCTTCCGGCCGCGGTCCGGATCCGCGATCACGAAGCGCATCAAGACGAAAGTCGGTCATCTGGATGACGTTCGACATGGTGACCGGATAGGAGACATCCGACGCGGCCCAGGCCAGCGGCTCTCCACGAATTCGAGATGGTTGGTGGCGAGCACGGGGTGAAAGCGCGCGAAGTACCGCAAGCCCGTCTTCAGATCCGGGCGAGTTGGTCAAGAGATAGCCAAGCGGATTAGCTGGTGAAGCGTCCCCTCGATCCATGTTTCAGGCCGAAATAGCGGTCGCCGGTGACACGCGCGGCCACGGCGAGAGCGTCTGACGAGCCTCTGCAAGCGAGATCCAGGCGAGATCGTCGTCAACCGTCGGTCAGACGAGTCCGGCCTCCTCGAGAATCGGCCAGTGCTCGACGCCATAGTCCCGCAATAGGTCGCGCAGGCCCGATAAAGAGAAGGGCCCTGACGCGGTGCTCCGGCCCGATGCTGGCCGGTGGCCTGTTGAGGTCAGGCCGTACGCGTCAGTTCATTTCGCGCCCGTCTATACAGCCGAGAATTGTACTGCCGACTGTCTCGCCCCTCTTAAGCGAGGTCAAGTCGCCCATGATCAGTGTCAATCCCATCCACCATTCTTTCATGACAATATGGAAATGGAATCAGGGGCTCAAGCGACCTCCGAGATGAGTGGCCCATTATGACTGAGGAGGACATCAGCGTCCCCATCGGGCGGTTTGCGCGCGATTCAAGTCTCGCCGAATTCGAGCAAGCTCTGGAAACGCTGATTGTGATTGCCCACAGCCAGGGCCGCAACTTTCTTGCCTATCTCTTGATCATGGCTCTGATGCATGTTGCGCGAGGGGAAGATCAGGGCCGCACCGGAGCCACCCACTGAGGCAAGCCGGACGCCTTTAGGCCGGATTCCCTGCTTTTCCCTGGTAGCGCACTAGGCGCTTATCCCGCGATGCTCTATCTAAGCGTGATGGAGTGTCCCGCATGAACGAAAGACCGCCCGCCAAGGGCTTTCGCGCCGGATCAGCGCGCGCCTTGGCGCCAAAGGCGAGGCCGCTGGGCAAGATCGGCGTGCTCCTCGTCAATCTCGGCACGCCTGAGCGGCACCGACTATTGGTCGGTGCGCCGCTACCTCAAGGAGTTTCTTCCGACCGCCGGGTCATCGAGACCAACCGCGTGCTGTGGTGGGCGATCCTCAATGTCGTCGTGCTCACCGTGCGGCCGTCGAAAGCGGCGCCAAGTATCGGTCGGTGTGAACGAGGCGCTCGACGAATCTCCCTTGCGCACCATCACCCGCGCGCAGAGCGAGAACGTTGCCGGCGGCGCTCGCCGCCCGCCCCGATCTCGTGGTCGACTGGGCGATGCGCTACGGCAATCCGAGCATCGCCTCGCGTATCGAGGCGCTTCACGCGCAAGGCTGCGACCGCCTGCTCGTTTTCCCGCTCTACCCGCAATATGCGGCGTCGACCACGGCGAGCGTGAACGACAAGGTCTTCGATGCGCTGAAGGCGATGCGCTGTCAGCCGGCGGTCCGCACGGTGCCGGCCTATCCCGCCGATCCTGTCTATATCGCGGCGTTGGCCCACTCCATCAAAACGCATCTTGCCGGGCTCGACTGGGAGCCGGAGGCGATCCTCGCTTCCTATCACGGCCTGCCCAAGAGCTATGTCGAGAAGGGCGATCCATATCTTGAGCAATGCGCGCTGACCACGGAGCGCTTGGCCGAGGCGCTCGGGCCGCTGGGCGCCAAGCTCAGATACACCTTCCAGTCCCGCTTCGACGCGCCGAGTGGCTGCAGCCTTATACCGACAAGACCGTCGAGGCGCTGGCGCGCGACGGCGTGAAGCGGCTCGCCATCGTCACGCCGGGCTTTGCCGCCGATTGCCTCGAGACGCTCGAAGAGATCGCCGTGGAGAACAAGGAGATCTTTCTCGAGCATGGCGGCGCTGCACTTCACCTTCATCCCCTGCCTCAACGACAGCGATGGCGGCATCCGCGTGCTGCTGCATGTTGATCGAGCGCGAGCTGAAGGGCTGGACTTAGGTATGTTGTTGCATGCGCCCCTTGGGCGCTCCGCACATGAGTGGTTTCGCCCTATCCTGGCTATCGAAGGGTGAGGCCGGCTCGCGGATCATGGGGGCGGACAGGCTTGTCTCTGGAGAGGGTTTGGCGCCGGCGGATGCGCCACGCCCATGACCTGAGGGAGATCCAGGCGGTCGCCGAATTGCGCCGCACACAGGCAGATCGCGGCGCTCGAAAAGGAAAAAGGCCGAAAACGATCAGAGGCTTCTTGCCGGCATCCAGTCGGTCGCGCCTGGCGCTTGCCGCGCTCAATCTCGTCGCCCGGAACCTATGGACGTGAACGTCGCCATCGCCACGGGAGACTGGGCGGCAGCCATCGACCTGCAATGTTCGTTGAAGGCTCCGGCGTGCCAAGAAATCCCATGACTAGCTTGGGCATTCCTTGGCGCTCGTTCAGCGGCGGTTCAAGTTGGAGCCGTAAGGGGAAACGGCTATCATCGCCGCCGTCGCAATCGTCGGCTCTCCTGCCTTGAGGGGAAGCAATGGTCCGCCTGATTGCCGTCCTGGGTTTCTGCCTGCTTGCGCCTCGGAGCGAGCCCCCGCGGCGCACGCGGCCAAGCGCGTCGCCTCGTGGTCGGCAATCGACGCCTACGACAATCTTCCTGACCAGCAGCAGCTCAAAAAGGCAGTCAACGACGCCTAGGCGATCGGCGAAGCGCTTGTCGGCCTCGGCTACGATGTGCACAAGGGGCCGACAATGTCGGAAGAACCGACTTCTTGCGCCAATGGCAGCTTTTCCTCAATCGCTTGAGCCTGGCGATGAGGCGGCGGTATTTTTCGCGGGTCACGGCGTGGAGATCGACGGGCAGAACTTCCTCTTGCCGCGCGACGTGCCTCGCGTGGCGTCTGGCGAGGAAGAATGTGCTCAAGGGCTCCGGCTCTCTCGCTCGCATTGCTCGATCAGGTGCGCGACCGGCACCCGCAAGTCGGCCTCTATATTCTGACGCTTGCCGCGACAATCCGTTCGTCGACGGCAAGGGCAGGGGTCATCGGCGGCACGCGCGGGCTGGCCAGGGTCGAGCCGCCAAGCGGCACCTTTCATCATGTTCTCGGCGGGCGCCAATGGAGTCCGCGCCTCGACCGGCTGTCCGACAACGATCCAAATCCCAACTCCCGGTCTATACCCGCACCCTGCTGCCGCGACTGAAGAGCGTCGGGAGGATCACCGATATCGCCCGCGACGTGCGCCGCGAGGTGCGGGAGCTGGCAGCGAGCGTCGCCCATGTGCAGACGCCTGCCTATTACGACGAGGTGGTCGGCGATTTTTGCCCCGCCGGCTGCGAGGCGAAGGCGGTGGCAGGCGGCGCCTGAAGTAAGCCTGCCGAAGCTCGGTCCGCCGCAGGCCGATTAGGCGAGCCGGCCGAGGCACCGGCCGCTCCGCCAGTCCAGACCGCCGCAGCGCTGACGCCGCAGGCCGTGCAAGGGGCAGGCGAGCGAGCGCGACCCGCGCGCCGATTCCGATTGCGACCGGCTCGCCGCAGATCCCAACAACTCCAGACCTCGGCCTGGCCCGCGACCGCGACTTCGGAAGAGGTAGATCATGTGAAGGCCGTCCCAGCCTGCGAGAGGAGTCGCCGCGCGTGCCTCCATCCGCAAGAGCGCCGCTTCGCATTCCAGCTGGCGCGGGCCCACCTCTTCGCTCGCGACCCAGATGTCGCCAGGCCGCAACTCGAGGCCCTCAGTCGCGATGGCTACGCCGATAGCCACCCTCACCTATCTTGGGATCGCGCTCGCCGACAGTAAGAAGGGAAGTGCCGACGGTGATGCAGGGCCCAGACAGAAGCCTTCCGGCTCATGCACCAAGCGCCGCTGCCGACGCTGGCGATGCACTTGGGGGCCTTCTTCCTCGCTCGCCAGCTCTATGAGGGGGGCATAGGCGTTGCCAAGGACGAAGCCAGCCCTGCGCTGGGTCAGCAATACGTAACTGAACGAAGCAATACT
>ERZ1370068.9967-contig-8705_pt1 | contig 91268 bp, 118 predicted proteins | sample MGYA00561227_ERZ1370068 | MGnify/ENA primary metagenome ERZ1370068 (study PRJEB38410, sample SAMEA6850437) | metagenome | study: Metagenomic assessment of the ecological functions of the soil: analysis of the soil microbiota associated with the... | reverse complement strand
CCGCTACGCTGGTTATCACGCTGGTGATCGCCCGGCCTTGTGTTCGGCGCTGCCAGGCGCGATCGCGGCGGCCGCAGCCTTCTGACAGGCCAAACCTGACCCGGTGGTTGCTTGCGCTGGGCTGAGAGCGCGAGGGACCACGCAAGATCACCAAACCGGCTTCGCCAACCGCAGGCGCCAGCAAACAATGCGGCGTTGCGCTGCCGCGTCGCACTGGAATGAGACCGCCGCGCGCGTACCGAAGGGTCACCGGTTCGGCAATCATCGGCCCAGCGCGGTGTGTCCAACCGCTCAACATCACCGCAGAACTGACACCGACGAGCGACGGGTTGTCGCCAGGCAAGAAAAAGACAAGATCTTCGCCAATTCATTGATGATGAGCGCAGCGATCTCCGCCCGTGCCCATCGGGCTTGCGTTTCGTGAGCCAAACTTACCTGGAGCCTTCACCGCAGTGGTGAGAACGCCGGTTGCCACCGAGTTCCCGGCGCCGGCGGGCGCACGTGGGGTGCGCGCGGAAGGGCGCAAGAGATGCACAAGCATTGGCGGAAAATCGTCCATCGTCTTCAGGTGCCAACTGGCGAAGTTTTGGCGCGCTGCACAGTCGAACGCGTTGCGGATTTGCACCGTCGTTGCGCGACTTAAATCCGTAACCCATACGCGACATTGTTTGATCGGCACCTGACCACGACCTGGTCGCGATTCTACTTCAATAAACCCAACGAGCACAAAGCACGCTGACGACTTGGCCCCGGTGACCAGCTCGAGCTGCCGCCGTCGCCATCGAGTCGTGGAGTTTCTCCGACGGCCTGATCAAAGGGGTCCGCATCGCCCTCAACTGGACGTGGTCGTGAATAGCACCGGTAGTCGCCCAATCCGGTCCCCAGCTGAACTGACCAGCGCGAACTGCTTCGATGATGTTTCCGCTGTCATCTTGATATATCACGCCAAACGTAGCTGATCTGCGCTCGATCACCGTTTGCGTCCGCTTCAGGCTCAGTTGCCACCCAACGAGATCAGCGTACGGGTCCCTACTATCGTAGCGCAGCTCGCCGAAGCCGGAGCCAAAGAAGCCTGTCCGCCCTTACTCGTCACCGCTTGCTCTTCCGCCTGGCCGGTGATGTCGCGACGCAGGTAGTTCAGACCACCGCAGCTCGCGCCAGGCGGCCTGCCGCCGACCGCGGTGTAGAAGAAAGCTCATCCGGATCGGGTCGGGGCTGCTGGTGAAATAGACCGCTCGCAGCGCACGACACCCTCAATCGCGTAAGAGGAATATATAATCAACCGCCGCGACCGCGGATACGGCTGTGCAGTCGTCGATCCCGGTATTCTCCGGACCGACCACCACCAACCCCACGGACGAACACCGCGAACGGATCGCGCAGCCGACATAGCCGAGAAGTGCGGTATCATAACGCCAATCACCGGAAGCGCAACCTGAATCCTCCGGAAACGAACCGGCGGGATCCTGACGCTGATCAATCCCTGGAACGATCTGCCAACGACCCCAGATTGCAGACATGTTAGCGTCAGCGGCATGACGACAACATCGGCGATAGCCCAGTCGAAATCACCGTGGGCGGCGACGCTCGGCACCTGAGCTCAACTGATCCAGTGATAACCGGACTGCTCGTTAGCATTGATCAGACTGGCGGCTGAGCCTGTCGAATCCCAATTGGTGGATGCTGCTTTCCGACACTGACCGACCTCGCCACCCAATAGCTCAGGCTGGCGGAAACCAAGGAAAGGTAGGGCCGGCGGAAACCGGCGTTGCGCAGGGCGTAGCCGCCGGCAGTGTACCCGCGTCATCCGCAACCAGACGCCCTTCGATTTCGTAGGTGAGATCGCTGGCGAGCGACAGAGCCGTCGGCGGACAATCGCAACTGAAAGAAATTCTCTGAGGCGGAAGAGGTGTGGCGCCCGTCGAGATAGCCGAAGGGTCTCGTACGAGAAGGATCCAAAGGTCATCTCGGCAGCGGCATCGGCAAAGCGGAGCCCCGAGCACGAGGCAAACAAGGATCAGGCCAGCAACGGTCGGGCGGATCACCTTCGCACCGACACTCCACCTACCGCCGTCGCTCAGTCATATGTCTTGGTACCGGTGTTACTGACGACGACGCGATGAATGATCCGACCCGGGAGCTGACGTAAACGGCCGCTGCTCTCCTGCCCGAGAAAGTCGTCAGCCGTCGCAGGTGAATGACCGAAGTGTACGTTCCCGCCACGGTAAAGCTCGCCACCTTCTCCATCGGGGTCACCGTGTCTTGTCTGGCTGAAATCGCCGAGGTTGATCCCTGTCGAGCGTCCGAACGACAGGTGGAGTGCAGGACGACGAGAGCCGCCTGCGATCATCGGGAGCTTGGATGAACGATCAGCGGGTCGCAGGTCGTTCGACGCGATGGATATCGGTCGGCCCGCCAAAGCGCAACTCGGATCCGTCGAAGCACTGCCTTCGTGTTTGTTGTGCTCCGTTCGCCCAGATCGATGGTGAAGTGGCCATCGGGGTCGGGCGCACCATCACCTCCCGGCTTCCAGCCGCCGGCCGCCGAAACCAGTCACCTGGTACACGAAGCGATCGCCGAGGCCGTAAGCACCGCAATCGTCCCGGCATAGAGCTACCGCCGGCGACGTCTTCGGTAGCCGTCGCGTACTGGGAGCATGGTGGAAGTAGGTTATCCGTGGTCGGCGTCGCGACTACTGCCCGCCAGCTCGGCGTAAACGTCGCGGTCGGGACGAAGGCACCGGCATCAACCAAGCCAGACGTTCGCGGCGCTATTGACGCCATCAAGCCGCCAGAAACTGGCTTGCGGCGCAAAATCAGTTGGCTGAACGCCTGAATCAGCCGCCGAGATCGATGACCGCCGCGATAGCCATCACGCTCAGAAGACAGACCGATGCCGGGCTATCAGCTCCGCGCCAAGCTAATCGTCGACCACCAGACGATCCGCGTGCCGCGAGTTACGAATCCCGCGTAGACAATGCGGCGACTACAACCGATTCGCCCGACTCGCCGCGCTCGCCCGGGTGGTCAGTCGCTTCTGTCTTGCCACTTGATCGTCGAAGATGGATCTGAGCTGGTCGGCGGAAAGCTGGGTACGCTGTCGACTCCCAGCAATTGGCGGTGCCGTAACGGATCAGTTGGATGGTTGCGCCGTCCGGCATCTGCTTGAGAGGCAATTCCGGCAGACTGAGCTGGACTTTGCCTTTGAGCTTGATCTTCGTCCGTCCGATTTCGCCGGCTTCACGATTCCGGTAATCCCCGTAATTCCGGGCATTTATCCTTATAAGAGATCCCGCCGCGTCACCCGAGCCGCTCGCTTTCCAGTACTTTTTCTCGGCAGAGCCGCCGCCATTCAATAGTCAGACCCGCTGAGTACGAGATATCCTCTGAACACAGCTTCAGGAGATGACGTCGGTACTGGCATGGCGCTTGCTGGTCGCCGAACTGCCGGCCGATAAAATTCCCCTTCGGTCCAGCCCTAACAACGATCGCTACTGGAGTTGACGGATCCTTCCTCCAACTGGAAGCTTCGCCCGCGGCCGTCTCCTGTCGAGTGCACCCGCTGACCGGGCTGGAGCCGTGAACACACGCTGGGCGATATCTGCGTGCCGGTAGGCCGCGGTGATCATATCGAGCGGGATCATCGAGAGAAGCGGTGCAGGTAAACGTTCCGCTCACGCCGTTACCATCCATGGCAACTGTCCTGCGCGGATGAAGGCTGGAATCGCTTCCCCGACGTGGAGTAAACACTGGTGGATATCGTTGATCGTTCCGTTTTGCATCCTGGCCCGGGATCACCGACTGGTAGTTCCGAGGTGCACGGAGGTGAAGAGTGGAGGACAGATTGGACCCCGTCTGGGTACGTTGGTGACGCTGTTGCAAGTCCAAGTTCCACCAGCTGGGTCGTCGGCGGTGAGGACGGCATCCGCGTCGTGGTACCGTCCACTGCCCCGGTCGCACCGCGGAAAACGACGAGTGCAAAGTCGCACTCCGCCGTCCTGGCCTCGCAACGCCGACGATCCCAGACCAAATCACCATACCGGCAGCCCCCTTTTGATGTCCGTCACGCGCGATACCGGCGCGACGAGCGTCTCTTAGTTCCCGCTCGCCGGGGCTGTCAATCGCCTCATTCTTCGGCTTTCGCAAGCGCACCATGGCTTACCCCAGCGTTAGTTTCGTTGGTGATATCTGGCTAATGGAATTTCACACAGAGATCGCCGGCGTCCTACTTCCCAGTCTTCATCCTTCATTTACTTGTTATAACTGATTTTGCCGGTAAAACTGGTCTTCGCCAGTGGCGCCGTGGAATGGGGAATGGTATTCGTCGCGTGGATAATGATGATGGTATCGGCACGAGCTTCATCCTGGTTCAGCTTGATCATACCGGCGTTCCATCATGTCTCTTATCAGGCGACAGCGGCTGGCATCGTCGTCCGGTCGATAACCTCCTGTCTCCGAGCTGTAATCCGCAACACCGGCTGCTGCTCGCAAGCAGCCGCGCATTCTGCAGCATCATCCGAATCGGCCCGCCCCTGCTCGAGTGTAAATACCGAAGCGGCTTGCCGGCTAAGGTCTTTCATCGTCAGCGCCCCCTGTTCTTTGAGCTTGGTATCGGCGGCAACCGCACACGGGCTTTCGTCCACACGACTCTCCCCGTCTACGACATATCGCAGTCAGCGTCCGACCTTGCAGCGTCCGCCGCTTGATCTCGGCGCTCAGTCATGCGATTGACATCCGCTCGGCCTCTCGCCGCAGGGCCTGACAAGGTCCCTCGCGCGACGCGCGCTCCAGTCGGCTGTGAGCGCGAGCTGAGGCATACGATAGCGGAGTTTCTTCTGGCGAGCAATGATCCCGCGCTACTGAAATCCAACTTCACGCCTGATCGCAGATCTCCCTTCCATCGCGCGCCGCAGCCCATTCATCGAACAGCTGGCTGCGCCGCGATCATCGCCAATTTACCCAGTCCGAACACCCTGAATCGAGGGAAGCCGACACATCGTAACCGAGTCCGAGGCGCTCGCGGACCTCTTGAAAAAGAGATGACTATCCGGGTCGGCGCCCACCAGATCCAAAGGCCAAGCCAACGGGATCAGCTCCTTCGCGACCGGCTCAATCTCGATCATCTTCATCACCACCGCCTGGCTGCCGGAGGTATGCGGGCCGCGGCGCCGCCACGGCCAACGCTGAGCGCCGTCCGCCGTTACCCTCATCGTCTATGCCCCTGCTCCACCACGCGCCCGAGACCGGCCAGCTTTCGCCTTCGCCCAGGTTGATGAGCGCCACCGCCCCGCGTCGAGCGGCCCATCCCCGCGGATCGATCTCTCACCTTGGTGCGAACGAGCACGCTCCCCCGTCGCGATGGAGCATCACCTCGTCATGGGGACGCACGCAGCGCGGCGGCGGCGACGGCGCCGTTTCTCGCCGCCCGCCGATCGCGATCGGCCCGCCGCGCAAAGCCGCGTCGCGTGTACTGACGACCGGCGCTGTCCGCTTGCCGAAGCCGTTCTCCGTCGGCGGTCGCGCACGACTGCGCTTTTGCTCGGCCCTCGACGACCAGCACTTGAAACACGAGCGCTGCGCCGCGGCCCAGCATCAACCCGGTGTGCACGCCATGCGCGGTTGCGCCCATCGGCCGGACGTCGTTCCTCAGGTTTCAGGCTGCAACTGCCTTTTCCGGCCGGAGGAGGAACAGCATCACGTCAGAGCTGGCCAGGTCGGGTCAGCTGCGGCGCCGATCAGCTCGGTCGCCGTCGCCCGGTCAGACTCGCATGCGTCGATAACCCCGAGGGCCGCGGCCGCGATGAAGTCCGCGAGCGGCGTCTATCGATCTTCTACGCGACGGTGCTCCTGACTGGTGTGCTATGAACACTGAACTGGGGTCCGGTGAACTCCTGACCGGCAGGATGGCGTTGATCTTCCGTTCTCGGCGAGCGGCACCAGGTTGATCGATCGGCTTGGCGCGTGAGCGGTCGGCTGCCTTGCGGCACGTTGCGGACCAGAGCCAGCAGACGCGGCCGCGGTTGGAGAAGCACGTGGATGCGTGGTCGTGCGTGTTCGCCATGAACATGCGCTCGACGAAATCGTCCTCCTTAGTCGCGGTCGCCCGCTTGCCGCGACCGCCGACTGGCCCTGCGCGCGATACTCGTCGGCCGCCTGCGATTTCGGCTGGCAGCCGCCGTCGCGGATCGGCACGACTCCGCGGCGCGACGGTCCTCCACGACAGGCTGACGCCTCTGCGCCACGATCTCGGAACGCCGGGCACTGCCGAAGCTGGTCGCGGACCGCGGTGAGCTCGTCGCTGTATGATCGTCGTCACCGCGCAGAGGCGCGGCGGCGGAGCATGTCGGAGGTAATCGACGATCCGCGCCATCACCTTTGTATTCGCCGACGATCTTGTCCCTGCTCGAGGCCGGTGAGGCGCTGGGTGGAGCTCGAGAATCGCCTGCGCCTGCGTATCCGACAGGTGATAGCCGGCGGCACGACCTCGCGCGTGCCAGCCGAATTCGAGGCGGGCTCGGGACGCGCGGCTCCGCTGCAGCGCGCCGCAGATCCTTCGACGAGCGGCGAGCGCCACACCTTCGCCATCAGCGCGGCTTTCGCTTCCAGGCGACGCCGCCGCCTTGATCAACGCGATGATCTCGTCGACGTTCGACAGAGCGCGAATCGCGAGACCCCGAGGATGTGCCCGCGCTCGCGCGCCTTCCGGAGCTCGAAGCGCGTCCGGCGCACGACCGACTTCGCGCGCGCCGGTGCTGCAGGAAGAAGTCGAGGAACCGTTTGAGGTTGAGCAGACGCGGCTGGCTGCCGACCAGCGCCACGCATGTTCGTGCCGAAGCTGTCCTCGAGCTGCGTCGCTTGGAGAGGTTGTTGACGATCTCGCGACTTCGCGCTTGAGCTTCCGATGACCGCGCGCATGCCGGATCGTCCGATTCGTCGGATATCCGAGATCCCGTCGATCTTCTTTTCGCGCGCGAGCTCGCTGATGCGGGCGAGAGCAGGTTCGACTGTTGACCTGGTAAGGATCTCGTCGATGACGATCGCCTGCCGGTTGCCCTTCTCGAGCTCCTCGATGTGCGTGCGCGCGCATCACGACGCGCTCGCGGCCGGTGCGATACCCTCCCGGACGCCCTCCAGGCCCGTAGATGATCCCGGCGGTCGGAAAGTCGGGCGCTGGCACGATGTCGATCAGTTCGTCCGACGGCGAGAGTCCGGCTTGTCCCGAGGAGCGCGAGGCAGGCGTTGGCGACTTCCGGTCAGGTTTTTGCGGCGGAATGTCGTCGCCATCCCGACGGCGATGCCGGACGAGCCGTTGATGAGCAGGTTCGGCAGGCGCGACCGAGGAGCACCGAGGGCTCACACCCTTGCTGTCGTAGTTCGCGACGAAATCGACCGTTTCCCTTGTCAGATGTCGGCGAGCATCTCGGCGGCGATCTTCTGCAGCCGGCACTCCGTGTAGCGGTAGGTCGCGGCCCCGTCGCCGTCGACGGAGCCGAAGTTGCCCTGGCCGTCGATCAGCGGATAGCGCAGCGAGAATTCCTGCACCATCCGCACGAGCGCCTCGTAGGTGGCGCGGAATCTCCGTGCGGGTGGTATTTGCCGAAGCACGTCGCCAACGACGCGCGCGCATTTCACGTACGGCCGGTTCCAGACGGTGTTCGACTCGTGCAGTCGGCGAAGAGCACGCGGCGGTGGACGGGCTTCAGGCCGTCGCGGACGTCCGGCGGCGCGCCTGCCCCACGATTACGCTCATCGCGCATAATCGAGGTGCCAATGGCGCATCTCGGCTTCGAGGCTTACGGGAGGGTTTCTTTGGCAAACTGCTCCATGAGGGCGGATATCTTCCTGAAAGGGTGCTCTCAACTGGGTTCGTCCGAAGTTCCGGCCCCGGACCGAGTCCTCTCGCAACGACGGTCCAGTCTTCAACGCAACCGGTCTTCTCGGCCGCCGGACTGCGCCCTTCGCGCCATGACATCCGCGGTGAAGTTGCGGGCGATGGCGCGAAAGAGCCTTGAAAACGCAACGATTTTATCATGGCGTTGCATTACCGCGACAGTCTTGCGCTCGCTTGTTGCCAAAACCCCACTTATTTTTGCACCGCCCATGCCCCTGTGGCTATATTTTCCCAGGGAAGCAACGATTTGGCGCGCCAGTGGTTTGTCCTGATTTTCCACGGCCGCGCGGGTATTCCGGGTCCGCAAAAACCTATCCAAAACCAAAGCCTAAGGGGTGAAACAATGACTCGTCGTATCGTTACCGGTGCCCTCGTTGGCGCGTTGGCCGTGGCGTTCTCATCGGGAGCTGCCGCGCAGGCGAACCCGCAAAACAGCGCCTACGTCCTGATGCGCAGACTCCGCCGGATAGCAATGTCTGGCGGCAATGGCATCCGCCGAGAGACTTTGCTGGCGTACAGGTTATTGGACGCCCGCCCAGGCCATCATCGAGTGCGATCCGGATCTGGTACCGAAGCCGCCACCGCTGCTGCCCGCTGCCGGCTGCCGGCCGCCGCCGCCGCCCCGCCGCCGCCGCCGCCGCCCCCGCCGCCGGCAGGTGCAGAAGATCACCTGGCGTCGAAGGCACTGTTCGACTTCGACAAGGCGGTCCCGAAGCCCGAAGGCATGGCAGCGATCGACACCGAGATCATCGCCGAGCTCCGCGACGTCACGAAGCTCGAACTGGTGCTGGTGACGGGTCATACCGATCGGATCGGCTCGCAGGCGTACAAGCCAGAAGCTGTCCGGAGCGTCGTGCCGATTCGCGTGCGCACCAACTTACTAGTGTCGAAGCGGCGTGCCCAGAGGGACAAGATCGAGACCCTCGGCATGGGCAAGACCCAGCCGGTTCCGGGTGTCGTCTGCACGATGACGCAGATGAAGGCGCTGATCGCGTGTCTCGCGCCGAACCGTCGCGTCGATGTCGGAAGTCGAGGGCGAGACCACCGCAAGTAACACCCTCAGGCCGTAGAAAAAAGCCCCGCCTCGCGGAGGCTTTTTGCCCGATCAACGACGGCGCTGCGCTTCGGTCCTCACGCTGGGAAAAAGCCTGCCCTCGCGGGGCTTTTCTCGCCTAACAAAGAACCGCGCTACGCTTCGGTCGCATGGAACGTGCGATCTGAGGATCGACGCCGGGTGGGTGGTGCCGATCAGAGCCCGCCGGCGCGCTTGCTGAGTCACGCCGTCATCGTCGACCGCGGACGCATCGTCGCCCGTCGTGCCCACAGGCGCGACCAACGATCGGTTCGATGCGCGCGAGCATCTCGAGCTGCCGCGTCACGCTGCTGCCGGGCCTCGTCAACGCCCATACCCATGCGGCGATGAACCTGTTCCGCGGCATCGCCGACGACCTCAGAGCTCGACGTCTGGCTGAAGACAGCACATCTGGCCGCGCGAAGCTCGATTCGTCTCGCGGACTTCGTCTACGACGGCGCCCGCCTCGCCGCCGCCGAGATGCCTCCGGCGGCGTCACGTGCTGCAACGACACGTACTTCCTTCCCGAGGCGAGAGCGACGCGCCTTCCTGGAGCTCGGCATGCGCTGCGATGCAGGGGCGCACCGATCCTCGATTTTCCGACTTCCTACGCGGCGGACGCCGATGGCTACCTCACGCGCAGGTCTCGCGACGCGCGACGCCTGCGAGCAGAGCCGACGCTGTCGTGTCTCGCTGGCCCCGCACGCGCCCTACACCGTGAGCGATGCCACCGGGAGAAGATCGTCGTGTTCGCGCGACAGCTCGATCTGCCGGTGCAGGTACGCGATCTCGCCGAAACCGCGCGCAGGAGGTGAGAGCGCGCAGCCGCTCCGAGCGCGGCATCCCGCCGCTCATGCGCTCTCCGGGCTCGGCGTCACCGGCCCGCGAGCTCATCGCCGTTCACGGCGTGCACCTTTCCCGGAGGACATTGCGCTCCTCGCGGCGCACGGCTCCCACGTCGCGCATTGCCCGGTCTCGAACATGAAGCTGGGTGCGGCATCGCGCCGGTGGCGGCGCTCGTCCAGGGCGGCGTCAATGCGGCGCCTCGGGACCGACGGTGCCGCGTCGAACAACCGCGCTCGATCTTTTCGGCGAGATGCGCACTGCCGCGCTGCTCGCGAAAGTGGCGACCGGCGACCCTTCGGCGCTGCCCGCGCGGCAGGCACTTCGGGCTGCCACGCTCTCCGGTGCGCGCGCCCTCGGCTCGAGGAACGGATCGGCTCGCTCGTCGCGGGAAGGAGAGCGTGACGCGGATCGCCGTCGACCTGTCTGATCGATGCGCGCCCGCGCTGCGATCCCCGTGTCGCACGGTGCACGCCGTGGGCCGGAGGCGGTCACCGACGGTGGCGCGGGTGGCGGCGTCGTGGCGAGACCGCGCGCTGCAGACCGCGGACGAAGCGGCGATCGCCGCCTCCGCCTGGCCTTTGGCAGGAGAGGATGAAATGAATGCCAGCTCCGCGTCGCGGCCCCGCCGGATGCAGGCGCAACGTCGACGACGGCGAGCTCGACAAGTTCGCGACGCTGGCCCATCAGTGGTGGATCCGAAGGCGCGATGTTCGGGCCGCCGCACAAGATGAATCCGCTCCGCGCTCGACTGGATCGAGCGACACGGGCGGCGCGCTTATGGGGAAGCGCGTCGTCGACGTCGGATGCGGCGGCGGCATCCCACCGAGGCAATGGCGGCGCGCGGGCGGCAAACCGCTCGGCATCTGACCTCGGCGATCAGCGCGCTCGGGCGTCGCGCGCCTGCACAAGCTCGAGTCGGGAGCGCCGCCGGAATACAGGCTCATTGTCGCCGCCGAGGCGCTCGCGGTCGGAATGCCGGGCGCGTTCGACATCGTCACCGTGCATGGAAATGCTGGAGCACGTGCCGGATCCCGGCGTCGACATCGTCGCCGCCTGCGCAGCGCTCGCGCGTCCCGGCGGAGTCGCTCGTCGTTTCGACGATCAGCCGCAACCTAGAAGGCGTACGCGCTCGCCGTCGTCGCCGCCGAGAGTACGTCCTCGGGCTCCTGCCGAAGGCACGCACGACTACGCGAAGTTCCGGCACGCCCGCGGAAGTCGCGCCGTACGCACGCGGCGCCGGGCCTCAGAATCGCGCGTGCGATCGCCGGCGCTCACGCACAACCCGCTCACGCAGATCGTTTCGCCTCTCGCTGACGATACCGACGTCAACTACATGATGGCGTTTCGTCGTGGCGAATGAGGGAGATTGAACCTCGCAGCGGCGCTGCGCGGGCGCGCACGCGCTGCCCGATCGACGCCGTGCTGTTCGACCTCGACGGCACGCTCGCGGATACGGCGCCCGATCTCGGCGCCGCCCTCAACCCGCGTTCGCCGCGATCTGGGACTCGATCCCGCATCGCGCTGGAAACGTTGCGCTCGTCCGCATCGCGCACGGCGCGCGGGGCTGCTGCGCACCGGGACTCGGGCATCCTGCCCGAGCACCCTGATCAACGATCGCGCTGCGCAACGCGTTCCTGGCGCAGTACGAGGCCGCTCTCTGCGTGGACACGAAACTGTTCGCCGAACGTCGATGCGCCTGCTCGACGCCATCGAGAGCGCGCTCGCTCAAATGGGGCATCGTGACCAACAAGGCCACGCGCTGTATCACGACACTGCTCATCGAGCAGCCTCGGCCTGCACAAGCGCACCGTCTGCCGTTGTCTGCGGCGACACGACGCCGTTCCCAAGCCGCATCCCGCGCCGCTCTCGCCCGCCGCGGAACTCCTCGGCGTCGCGCCGCGAACGATGCGTCTACGGGCGACGCCGAGCGCGACGTCACCGGCTGGCATTGCCGGCGGGCATGCACGATCGTCGCCCGCTACGGCTACATCGAAGCGCACGAGTCGCCGGACACTTGGCCCGCAGACGGGCGCCATCGACCATCCGTCGGCGCTCCTCGGTTGGCTCCCGCGGAACGCGATGCGCTGATCAGCCCGGGCACGCTCCGGCGTTGACGAACACCCATGCCGCCGGCTTGCCGTCGCGACGCCGGCGACGTGGACCGGCTGGCTCGCGATCAGCGGCTTCACGAACGCGGTCGACGATGTCGTCGATGCCCTTGAGCGCGATGCCGTTCGCCTGCGCCAGCGAATCGCCCGGCTTCATGCCGAGCATCGACGCCGCCTGGGTGCCTTCACGCACGGCAAGACCGCCGGGAACCGGCGTGAGCGAGCGCAGTCCAGCCGTCCGGCCGCGCAGCATCCCCGTGAGCAGCTCCGCGTTGATCCGGTAGACGGCCCGGTGTAGCCGGCCGGCGGCGCGCACGCGCGCGCTCGGCCGCGCGAGCGGCTGCGGTCGCGGCTCGCGCCGCGACGGCCGTGTCGCGGCTGCCGCGTTCGTCCGCAGCGCGAGATCGCGCGTTTCGCCGCGATCCCTGATGCGAACGCCATCGGGCCGCACCTCGAGCAGCGTCACGTCCTTCGCGATCTCCTCGCCGGAACGCACGAGGACGGGTCCGCGACCGGCGAGCGAAAGAGCGCGTGGCCCGGTGCCATCGGCACCGGCGAACACGCCGAGCAGCCGGGTGTCGCCCTGCAGCGCCGGTGCGGAGGTGTCCGGCGCGGAGTCGCCGTCCTTTCGGCACGACCGAAGCGGTGAACCCCGGTGATGACGGGCGCGAGACGCTCCGGCAACGCAGCCAATGGCAAGGGCTCCGGCGTGGGACCCAGCCAGCGCCATCCCCAGTAGGCGATGACGTAGCCCAGCGCGAGCACCGCCGCTAACGTCGCGAGCCAGGCGGCGATCCCGCCACGGCCAGGGCGCCCGTGCTGCCGGAATCGCCTTCGCGGATTCGGCCGTCATCGGCAATACTCCAAGAGGTCGCGATTCGAGCTCGCGAAGCCGCCCTCCGCGCTCCTGTATACTTTTGCCTCCGTTCTGGCCCGTCCTCATCGTGAATCCCCGCCTTTCGCTGCTGCAGCCCTATCCGTTCGAGCGGCTGCGGCGATGGTAGCGCCGACGTCGCTGCCCAACCCGGCGCTCGCGAAATCGATCTGTCGATCGGAGAGCCGCGGCATCCGACGCCCGCGCTCGTCACCGATGCGCTCGTTGCTGGCCTCGAGGGACTGTCGAATTATCCCATGACGATCGGATCGCGCGCGCTGCGTACGGCGATCGCCGCGTGGCTCGCGCGTCGATACGCGCATCGCGTCGATCGATCCGGAGACCGAGGTTCTGCCGGTGCTGGGGAGCCGCGAAGCGCTTTTCGCGTTCGCGCAGACGGTGATCGACGATCGCCGCGATGGCCGCATGGTGCTGATGCCGAACCCTTTCTACCAGATCTACGAAGGCGCGGCGCTGCTCGCCGGCGCGGAGCCGTATTGCGTCAACGCGCTGGCCGCCGACAGCTACGCTCCCGCCTGGCGGGAGGTGCCCGATGCCGTGTGGGCGCGGACCCAGCTCGTCTACGTCTGCTCGCCCGACAATCCGACAGGGCGGGTGACGAGCGCCGCGGAGTGGGCGTTCCTCTTCGAGCAGTCGGATCGCCATGGCTTCGTCATCGCGGCCGACGAGTGCTATTCCGAGATCTATTTCGACGAGGCGAATCCGCCCGTCGGCGCGCTCGCGGTAGCGCAGGCGTTGGGGCGACGCGGCTTTCCGCGCCTGGTCGCCTTCGGCAGTCTTTCCAAGCGATCGAATGCGCCCGGATTGCGCTCGGGCTACGTGGCCGGAGATGCGGCGCTCGTCAAGGCTTTCCTGCTGTACTCGCACGTACCACGGCTCCGCCATGTCGGCGGCCGTAGCGTCCGCGAGCCTCGCGGCGTGGTCCGAGGAGGCGCACGTGCGCGAGAACCGCGCGCTCTACGCCGCCAAGTTTGCGCAACTGCAGCCAAGCTCGCCGCCGCCGCTCCCCTGCTCGATGCCCGACGGCGGCGTTCTACCTTTGGGCGAGGACTCCGATCGACGATGCCGATTTCGCGAAGCGCCTGCTGCGCGGAGCAGGCGGTCGCCACGCTGCCGGGAGCTTCCTGCGCGCGAAGCCCACGGTGTGAATCCCGGGCGGGGCTACATCCGGATCGCGCTGGTCGCCGGCCGCGACGAGTGCGCCGAGGCCGTCGACCGCATCGTATCGCTCGTCGCGCTCGCTGTGACGAGCCAGGCAGGACTGCCCTCGGTGCGCCCTGTCGCCGCCGGCACCCATCCGTCGCGAAGCGGCCCGGCGGAGCCCTCCGGCACTAGAATCGCGGCCATGCCCAACCCGACCTCTTACCTCCTTTCCGCGGTCCTGCCCGCGCTCAGGCGCGGCTTCACCTTTTCCTGGACCACGGTCGGGATCATCGTGCTGGTGTGCACCGGAATCGCCACCTTCGAGTCGATCGAGGACATGCGCCCGTATTGGCATCCCTTCGTCACCGTCCAGGCGTGCGGGCTGGCGATCGCCTATTGCGTCAATGTCGCCCGTCCCTGGGACCGGACCGAGGCCCATCCTGCGCCTCGCGATCGCGGTCGCGATCGGCGCCACGCTGGGTCACGCGCTGATGGTCCCGATCAAGAACTTCATCCTCGAGCAGCTCTTGAACCAGCCGAGGCTCTACACGCTGGAGTATGTGCTGAGCCACAAGAAGACCTTCTTCTTCAGCGTCTTCAGCGCCTTTCTCATCGGGCTTTGCATCAGCGTGTTCTTCCTGCTCAGGTTTCGCGAAGCTCGGGCTGCCGAAGCGCTGCACAAGGCGGAAGCCGAGCGGCTCCTGCTTTCGAAGCACGCGATGGAGTCCGAGCTGAAGCTGATGCAGGCGCAGATCGAGCCGCACTTCCTGTTCAACACGCTCGCCTCCGTGCAGTACCTGACCGAAACCGACCCGCCGCAGGCGACCCGTCTCCTCGGCCATCTCCTTTCCTACCTGCGCGCGGCGCTGCCGCAGATGCGCAGCGCGAGCACGACTCTCGGACAGGAGATCGAGTTCGCTGAGGCGTACCTGAACATCCTGAAGATGCGGATGGGGCCGCGGCTCGATTTCTCGGTCGATGTGCCCGACTCGCTGCGCACCCACCCCTTCCCGCCGGTGCTTCTCATCTCGATCGTGGAGAACGCAGTGACGCACGGGCTCGAACCGCTTGCCGCCGGCGGCTACGTCACGATCTCCGCGCGGCAGGAGGGCGATCGCGTGCTCGTCACCGTGAAGGACACCGGCATCGGCTTGTCCGGCGCATCGCAGCCGGGACGCGGCGTGGGTCTCATCAACGTTCGCGAACGGCTCGCCGCGCTCTACGGCGACGCGCGGGCGATTCTCGCTCGAAGAGGAGAGCCGCACCATGGGAAACCCGGTGGCACGCGGGCGACCATCGAGATCCCTGTCGAGACTCCGGCGAGCATGGCGAGTGTCGCGCGCGTGACCGCGTGAGCCAATGACGACCGCACTGATCGCCGAAGACGAGCCGATGATGCGCGCCCAGCTCAAGGGGCGCCTCGCGCAGGCATGGCCCGAGCTCGAGATCGTCGGCGAGGCGGCCAATGGCGAAGAGGCGCTCGCGCTCGCTGAGGAGAAGCGGCCCGACATCGCTTTCCTCGACATCAGGATGCCGGTGCTCTCGGGGCTCGACGTCGCGCGCGAGATATCGGGACGCTGTCACGTCGTTTTCGTCACCGCGTACGACGACTACGCGATCGCGGCGTTCGACGAGGGCGCCGTCGACTACGTGCTGAAGCCGCCGATGCCCGAGCGCATCGCCAAGGTCGTCGCCCGCCTCAAGGCGCGCGTCGCGCTGGCGCCGCTCGACCTGACCGCGCTGCTCGCGAAGCTCGCGGCGCAGCGAACCCTCGTCCGGTCCGCTCAAATGGATTCGCGCGTCTCTCGGCGCGTCGATGAAGATGATCGCCGTCGACGACGTCATCTATTTCCGGGCCGAGGACAAGTACACGAAGGTGGTCACCGCCGAGGGCGAGGCGCTGATCCGAAAACCGATCAAGGATCTCTACGAGGAGCTCGACCCCGAAAGCTTCTGGCAGATTCACCGGAGCGCCATCGTGAACCTGCGCGCGATCGCGCGCGTCGACCGCGACTGGCGCGGCGAACCCGTGATCGTCCTCAAGGGCCGCGACGAGACGCTCGCCGTGAGCCGCACGTTTGCGCACCGGTTCAAGGCAATGTAGCTTCCGGGGCGTGACGCCTCCTCTTCTCGCAGTCGCCGTGCGAGCGCGCTGATCCCTTGCGCCCGCTCGCGTTCATCGGCCGCCATGCCACGAAGTTCATGGCCGCGGGCGTGTTGCGTCGGATTCCTCGTGCCGCCGCTCGCTGCGCTGGCGAAGCCGCTGCTTGCCCCGACGCTCGTCATTCCGCTCGCGCTCGCGCTTGGTCCGGCTCGACTGGTCGGCGATGGCGGCTTTCCGCCGCCGGCCCCGGCTCGTGCGTTGCGCTCGTCGTGTTCATGCTCGGCGTCTCGCCGCTGCTCGTCTGGGCGATCACCACCGCCGGCGCCTGGCACTCGGCCTTCCCGCCGGGCTGCGCCAAGCGCTGATCCTGATGGCCGCATCGTCGCCGATCATCTCGAACATCGCGATCGCGCTCTTCGTGGGCCTCGACGCCCCGCTCGCCGCCGTCGTCGTGGTCTTCTCGACCGCGCTTGTCCCATTCACGCTTCCACCCGCTGGCGCTCGCGCTGCTCGACCTCGAGCTTGCGATCAGCCTGCCGACGTTCATGGCGCGTCTCGCTGCGCTGGTGGGCGGCGCATTCCTCATCGCCTGGCTGGTGCGGCGGGTGGTGCCGCAGAACGACGCTCGACCGCCTGGCGCGAGCCGATCGACGGCCTCGCCGTCGTGAATCTCTTCGTCTTCGCGCTCGCGATCATGGATGGCGTCGCCGCGTTCTCGCTCGAGCGGCCGTCCTATGCGCTCCTCGCAGTCGCGCTGGCCTTCGCCTTCAATCTCCTGCTGCAGGCTGCCGGATGGCTCGCCTTTCGCCGCCATGGCGCAGTCACCGCGCTCACGGTCGCCCTCATGTCCGGCAACTGCAACATGGGTCTCGTGCTGGTCGCGCTGGCCGGGCATGTCGATATCGAGATCACCGCGTTCTTCGCGCTGGCGCAGGTGCCGATGTACATGCTGCCGGTGCTGCTCGAGCCTCTGTATCGTCGGGCGCGCGCCCGTGTCCGGGACGCGAGATCACGGGAAGCGACGCGCCCGAGGTAAAATAACGGCTTTTGCCCGGCACATTTCGATGACCAATCTCGAGTCGACGATCGACACCGCGTGGAGAGCCGCACCGAGCTCTCGCCGCAGACGGCGTCCGCGCCGCGTGCGCGACGCGGTCGGCGCAAGTGATCGCCGGACTCGATTCCGGCCGGCTGCGCGTCGCCGAAAAGGTCGATGGCGCCTGGATCACGCACCAGTGGATCAAGAAAGCGGTGCTGCTTTCGTTCCGCCTTGCCGACATCGGCGCCGATGCGCTTCGAGCGGCGCGCCGGGAGCGCCGAGCCGTTCGCGTTCTACGACAAGGTGCCGACCAAGTTCGCCGGCCTTTCCGACGATCAGCTTGCGGCGTCCGGCGTCAGGGTCGTCCCGCCCGCCGTCGCGCGGCGCGGCGCCTTCCTCGCGAAGAACGTCGTGCTCATGCCGTCGTTCGTGAACATCGGCGCGTACGTCGACGAGGGCACGATGGTCGACACCTGGGCGACGGTCGGCTCCTGCGCGCAGATCGGCAAGAACGTCCACCTGTCGGGAGGCGTGGGCATCGGCGGCGTGCTCGAGCCGGTGCAGGCCAATCCCACGATCATCGAGGACAACTGCTTCATCGGCGCGCGCTCCGAAGTCGTCGAGGGCGTGATCGTCGAGGAGAACTCCGTGCTCGGCATGGGCGTGTTCATCGGCCAGAGCACGAAGATCTTCGACCGCGCGACGCGGCGAGGTCACGTATGGCCGCGTGCCGGCCGGATCGGTGGTCGTCGCCGGCAGCCTGCCGTCGGGCGAAGGCCGCTGCCAGCCTCTACTGCGCGGTCATCGTCAAGCAGGTCGACGCGAGGACGCGCGCGAAGACGAGCATCAACGAGCTCCTGCGCGCCTGAGCAGACTGCCGCCGCTCATGTCGGTTTCGCTCAAATCGCCGGAAGACATCGCCGGGATGCGCGTGGCGGGTCGGCTCGCGGCCGAGCTCCTCGATTTCCTCGAGCCGCACGTGCAGCCGGGCATCACCACCGGCGAGCTCGACCGCATCGCGCACGACCATCAGGTCAACGTCCAGCACGTCGTTCCCGCGACGCTCAACTACGCGCCGCCCGGGCATCGCCCGTACCCGGCTTCGATCTGCACGTCCGTCAATCACGTGGTCTGCCACGGGATTCCCGGCGACAAGAAGCTCAAGGCCGGCGACATCGTGAACATCGACGTCACCGTGATCAAGGACGGCTGGCACGGGCGACACGAGCCGGATGTTCTATCTCGGCGCGCCGTCGATCCAGGCGAAGCGGCTGGTCGAAGCGACCTACGAGGCGATGTGGCGCGGCATTCGCGCCGTGAAGCCAGGCGCGAGGCTCGGCGACATCGGGCACACGATCCAGGAGTTCGCCGAGGGCCATCACTTCTCGATCGTGCGCGAGTTCTGCGGGCATGGGATCGGCCGGCAGTTCCACGAGGAGCCGCAGGTCGTCCACTACGGGCGGCCGGGCACGGGGCTGCAGCTCCTGCCGGGAATGATCTTCACGATCGAGCCGATGATCAACGCCGGGCGCGCCGCCATCCGCGCGCCTCGCCGACGGCTGGACGATCGTCACCGCCGATCATTCGCTGTCCGCGCAATGGGAGCACACGGTGCTCGTGACGCCCGACGGTTACGAAGTGCTCACGCTGTCGGACGGGCGCGCCGCCGCCGCCGCCGCGTGACGCACGCGCCGCGAGGCGACTTCTCGCCATGACACGAAGCCATCGCGAAGCTCCCCCGGCGAGCGCGCCGAAGGACGGCGCGAAGCGCTGGCAGGAGGAACTGCGCGCCGGCCGCGCCGCGCTGCGCGCGGCGTTTCTCGATCGCCCCGACACGTCCCGGCTCCTGCGCGGGCACACGCGCCTCGTCGACCGCGTCATCGCGCTCGATCTGGCGCGATCTCGGCGCGCCGGCCGACATCGCGCTCGTCGCCGTCGGCGGCTACGGTCGCGGCGAGCTCTACCCGCACTCCGACGTCGACGTCCTGATCCTGTTGCCGGGCTGGCTCGATCCCGCAGGGACGGCGTTCGTCGAGCGGCTGATCGGGGTCCTCTGGGACATCGGGCTCGAAATGGGCCACAGCGTGCGCACGATCGCGCAGTGCACCGACGAGATGGCGGGCGACATCACCGTCAAGACGAGCCTGCTCGAGCATCGTTACGTCGCCGGCTCGCGCAGCCTGCATCGCGCCTTCGGCCGCAGCGTCGCCGCGGCGATGGACATTCCGTCGTTCTACGAAGCGAAGATGCTGGAACAGCAGCAGCGGCATCTCAAGTATCACGACACGGCCTACAACCTCGAGCCGAACGTGAAGGAGAGCCCCGGAGGCCTGCGCGACCTGCAGACCGTGCTGTGGATCGCGCGCGCGGCCGGCGTCGGCCGCGGCTGGCGCGAGCTCGCGCAGGCCGGGCTCATCACGATGCAGGAAGCGCGAACGCGTGTCGCGGCAGGAGCGGCTCATCGGCGCGCTGCGGGTGCGGCTCCACTATCTGTCCGGACCGGCGCGAGGACCGGCTGGTGTTCGACCTGCAGAGTGCGCTCGCGCGCGAGCTCGGGCTCGCCGACACGCCTGCGCGCGCGCGCGAGCGAGCAGCTGATGCAGCGCTACTACCGCGCGGCCAAGATCGTGCGGCAGGTGAACGTCGTCCTGCTGCAGAACCTGCATGCGCGGCTCTTCGCGGTGCCGACGAGCCGGTACCGATCGACGACGAGTTCGTCGCGATCGACGAGCTCCTGCACGTGCGCGACGAGACGCTGTTCGAGAACGCGGCCCGGCGGCGATGCTCGACGCGTTCCTCACCATGCAGCGCCATCCCGAGCTCAAGGGCATGTCGGCGTGGACGCTGCGCGCGCTGTGGCGCAACCGGCACCGCGATCGACGCCGGCTTCCGGCGCGATCACGGAGAACCGCGCGCGGTTCATCGCGCTGCTGCGCGCGCCGCGCGGCGTCACGCACGAGCTGCGCCGGATGAACCTCTACGGCATCCTGGGCCAGCGTCGTCCCGCCGTTCGGCCGGATCGTCGGCCAGATGCAGCACGACCTCTTCCACGTCTACACCGTCGACGAGCACATCCTGATGGTGATCCGCAACTCTGCGCCGGTTCACCGAGTCGCAGCACGCCCACGAATATCCGCTGTGCTCGCGGCTCATCGGCGATTTCGAGTCGAAGGAAGTGCTCTATCTCGCCGGGCTCTTTCCACGACATCGCCAAGGGCCGCGGCGGCGATCACTCGACGCTGGGCGCGGCCGACGCGCGGCGCTTCTGCCGCGCGCACGGCGCTGCCTCCGGCGGATACCGAGCTGATCGCCTGGCTCGTCGAGCACCACCTGTCGATGTCGTCGACGGCGCAGAAGCAGGACCTGTCGGATCCCAATGTCGTCGCGGCCTTCGCCGAGCGCGTCGGCACCGAACGGCGGCTCGATCGCGCTCTATCTGCTCACGGTTGCCGACATTCGCGGCACGAGCCCGAGGGTCTGGAACGCATGGAAGGCGCAGCTCCTCGAGGACCTGTATCACGCTGACGCGCGCGCGCTCGCAGGTACCGGCGTCGAGTGACGCTCGCCGACAGCCTCCTCGCGCGGCAGCGCGAAGCCCAGCGCCTGCTTGCGGCTCTACGCGGTTGCCGGACGGCGCCGAGCGCGCGCTGTGGGCGCGAGCTCGACAACGTCTACTTCCAGCGGCACACCGCGGACGAGATCGCCTGGCACGCGCGGCACCTGCACTGGCGCGTTGCCGGCACGGCGCCCGTCGTGCAGGCGCGGCTGTCGCGCGCCGAAGCCGGGCTGCAGGTCGCCGTCTATCTTCCCGACCAGAAGCATCTGTTCGCCCGGATCAGCGGCTTCTTCGGCCGGCGCGGGCTGTCGATCCTCGAAGCCAAGATCCACACGACGCGGCACGGCTATGCGCTCGACACGTTCACGGTGCACGATCCTGCGGCGACCGACGCGCCCGTACCGCGACGCGATCCAGATCGTCGAGTTCGAGCTCGCGCAGGTGCTGACAGGAAGAGCGGCCCGCTCGAGCCGCCCACCGTCGGTCGCGCGAGCCGGCATCTTCGCCACTTTCCGCTGACGCCCGAGGTGCAGATCTTTCCCGACGACCAGGGCACGCACTTCATCCTCGAGATCGTCGCGGGCGACCGGCCCGGGCTGCTCGCGAAGATCGCGTACACGCTCGCCCAGGCCAACATCAACATCGTGAGCGCGAAGATCAACACGCTGGGCGAGCGCGCCGAGGACGCATTCCTCGATCGACGGCGCGCGGCTGCACGACGAGCAGCGCTCCTGCGCCTCGAGACCGCCCTGTACGAGCAGCCGCAATCTAGGTGTCAGCGCTGGCAGTGCCGCAGGGCTTTCGGGTCAGCGATCAGGCGCCCGCAGGCTTGCCCTCGCGTCCCTGCACCGAGACATCCGTGCCCAAAGGCCAGCGTGCGCGACCGAGGGCGGTGTCTGCGGGCGCCTGTGGTAGAAGCCTTGGACACCGCCCTGGGCCGCACGTAGCGATGAAGCCCCAGGCGCAGCTTTGTCGAGAGCCCGACGCTACTCCTCGTCGGGCGCGCTGTCCGGGAAGATGATGTCGGTGTAGCCGAAGCGCGACAGATCGCGCATTCGCATCGGATAGAGGATGCCCATCAGGTGGTCGCACTCGTGCTGGACGACGCGCGCGTGAAAGCCGCTGACCTCGCGGCGTGATCGGCTGGCCGAGCGGGTCGAATCCTTCGTAGCGCAGATGCGTGTGGCGAGGCACGACGCCGCGCAGCCCGGGCACCGACAGGCAGCCCTTCCCAGTCCTCCTCCATCGTCGTCGGCCAGCGGCGTCAGGACGGGATTGATGAGCTCCGTGTACGGCACCGGCTCGGCGTCGGGATAGCGCTCGTTGTGCTCGATGCCGAAGATGACGACCTGCTGCAGCACGCCGATCTGCGGCGCGGCGAGGCCCGCGCCGTTCTGCGCCGCCATCGTGTCGCGCATGTCGTGCAAGGAGCGCGTCGAGCTCCGGCGTGCCGAAGGCCTCGACCGGCTGCGACCGTTGCAGCAATTGCGGATTGCCCATGCGCAGGACGTCGCGAATCATGACTGTCCTCCGGCTGCTAGATGAGTGGAGTGACGTGATCGAGCAGCGCGCGGACCTTGACCATCGCCTTCCCGAGCACCTTGGCGATGCCTTCCATCGACACCTGCTGCGCACGAATCGCCGCGTCCCGCCGCGTGGTTGACGACGACGGCAATGGCCGCATACGGCAGCGCCGAGCTCGCGCGCGAGCGTGGCCTCGGGCATGCCGGTCATCCCGACGAGCGTCGCGCCGTCGCGCTCCATCCGGTCGATCTCGGCGGCGGTCTCGAGCCTCGGCCCCGACACGGCGCCATAGACGCCGCCGTCGGCGAGCGGAATGCCGGCGGCGCTCGACGCGGCGAGGCACTTCGCGCGAAGCTCCGGCGCATACGGATGGGTGAAATCCACGTGCACGACGCGCTGGTCGCCGCCGTCGAAGAACGACGACTCGCGGTCGTGCGTGTAGTCGATGAGCTGGTGCGGCAGCACGAGATCGCCGGGCGCCGCGCCGCGAACGGCGCCGACGGAGGCGACCGCGAGGATCGCGGTGCGCGCCGCGATGCTTGAGCGCCCACAGGTTCGCCCGGTAGTTCACGCGGTGCGGCGGAATCGTGTGGCCGTGGCCGTGACGGGCGAGGAACACGACGTCGTGCCCGGCGATCTGGCCGAAGAGCAGCGCCGACGACGGCTCGCCGTAGGGCGTCCGCACGACTTCGCGGTGGGCGACGGCGAGGGACGACAGGCGGGTGAGGCCGCTGCCGCCGATGATTGCGAGCATGGAACCAGGGAAGGGTTGGGTGGAAAGCGGACCGTCGAATCGCCTGCGAAGGGCGCCTGTGTAGTTGCGCAACGCTTGCCCGGCACGAAGCGGGGCAAACGGCAAGGCAAACTGGTACTGCCCGTCAAATCATGACATTATCATCCAAGTCCACGGTGGTTGCATGCAGCCTTCGGCCGTCGCTCGCCTCGACAGGCGGCGGCCAGCGCATCGGCCCGCTTGCGCGTCATCATTGTAGCCCGGAGGCGTCCCGAATGTATCTCGACCGACTGTTCAAGCTGATGGCCGAAAAGCAGGCGTCGGACCTCTTCATCTCGTGCGGCGCGCCGATCAGCATGAAGATCAACGGTGTGGTCACGCCGCTTACGAACCAGCGGATGGACGTCGACACGGTGCGCCGCGTCGCCTACGAGCTCATGAACGAGGAGCAGGCGAAGACGTTCGAGACCGAGTTCGAGATGAACCTCTCGCATCTCGACCCGCGCGTCGGCAACTTCCGGATCAACATCTTCCGCCAGCGCGGCACGATCTCGCTCGTCATCCGCTACGTGCGGAGCGACATTCCTTCGTTCGAGGACCTGAAGCTGCCGCCGGTGCTCCTCGAGCTCGTCATGGAAAAGCGCGGGCTCATGCTGATCGCGGGCGCGACCGGCTCCGGCAAGTCGACGACGCTGGCGGCGATGATCGACCACCGCAACACGCAGAAGACCGGCCACATCCTGACGATCGAGGACCCGATCGAGTACCTGTTCAAGCACAAGAAGAGCATCGTCAACCAGCGCGAGCTCAGCGTCGACACGCTGACCTACACGAAGGCGCTCGCCAACGCGCTGCGCGAAGCGCCGACCTCATCATGATCGGCGAGATCCGCGACCGCGAGACGATGCAGCACGCGCTGCCTGCACACGCTGACCGGCCACCTCTGCCTCGCCACGCTGCACGCGAACAACAGCTACCACGCGCTGTCGCGGATCATCAACATGTTCCCGTACGACGCGCGCTCGGGCCTCCTGTCCGACCTGTCGATCGGCCTGCGCGCGCATCATTTCGCAGCGCCTCGTGCGCAACAAGGACGGCGGGCTGCAGCCGGCGGTCGAGATCCTGCTCAACTCGTCGTTCATCGCCGAGCTCGTCAAGAACGGCGAGATCGTCGCAGATCAAGGAAGCGATGGAGAAGTCGCTCTATCCGGGATCGCAGACCTTCGAGCAGGCGCTGTCCCGCCTCTACATCGACGGGCGGATCTCCTACGAGGAGGCGATGACCGCCTCCGACTCGTCGACGAACCTCGCGTGGCTCATCAACCAGAACGCGCCCACCGCCCGCGTCGACAGCATGGCGCGTGGCGACGAAGCCGACAAGCCGCAGCAAACGCGAAGCGACTTCGCCGAACTGCAGATCGAGCCGGGGATGCTCGACCGGCCGCACTAGCTCGGCCGCGGCCCGGCGCTTTTGACACCCCGGGCAGACGCGCGCCCTGTCTTCCGCATGGACCTCGTCAAGCCTTCCGCGGCGCACCGCTTCGAGCGAAACGCTCGCTCTCGCGCGCGAGCTGATCGCGCGCCGATCGCTCACGCCCGACGACGCGGGCTGCCAGGAGCTGATGGCGGCGCGCCTCGCCCCGCTCGGCTTTCGCACCGAGACGCTCGACGTCGAGCTCGGTCAAGAACGGATGGTGGCGCCGCGGAACGGCGCGCCCGCTCGTCTGCTTCGCCGGGCCACACCGACGTCGTGCCGACGGGCCCGCTGTCGCAGTGGCAGTCGGATCCGTTCGTGCCGACCGAGCGCGACGGCTGGCTGCTACGGCCGCGGCGCCGCCGACATGAAGACGTCGCTCGCCGCGTTCGTCACCGCCGTCGAAGCGTTCGTCGCATCCCATCCCGACGCGCCGGGCTCGATCGCGCTGCTCGTCACGTCCGACGAGGAAGGGTCCGTCGGTCGACGGAACGGTCAAGGTCGTCGAGAAGCTCGCCGCCGCGGGCGAGCGCATCGACTATTGCATCGTCGGCGAGCCGACATCGGTCGATCGGCTCGGCGACATGATCAAGAACGGCCGGCGCGGAACGCTGTCGGGCACGCTGACCGTCAAGGGCATCCAGGGTCACGTGGCCTACCCGCAGCTCGCGCGGAACCCGATCCACCTCGCGGCGCCGGCGCTTGCGGAGCTCGCGGCGCACGCGCTGGGACGACGGCAACGACTACTTCCTCCCACGAGCTGGCAGTGCTCCAACATCCATGCGGGCACCGGCGCGACCAACGTCATTCCGGGCGCGCTCGAAGCGACGTTCAACTTCCGGTTCTGCCCCGTCAGCAGCCGCGCATCGCTCGCGCAGCGCTTCGAGGCGATCCTCGGGCGGCACGGACTCGACTACGACCTCGCCTGGACCGGATTCGGACCACCGTATCTCACGACGCGCGGGAAGCTCGTCGACGTCGTGACGGATGCAGTGCGCGGGTGACCGGGATCGCCCCGGAGTTGTCGTGCACCGGAGGAACGTCGGACGGCCGCTTCATCGCCGACATCTGCGGCGAGGTCGTCGAGCTCGGCCCGGTCAACGCTTCGATCCACCAGGTGAACGAGCGCGTGCGTATCGCCGATGTCGGCGCCGCTTGCCGCGATCTACCTCGGCATCCTCGAACGCGCTGCTCGTGCGCGAGCGCGCATGAGCGCGCCGCGCACGACCTCGAGACGTTGCGCGACTGGCTGCGCTACGCGGTATCGCGCTTCGGCGAGGCCGGAGCTGGCGTTCGGCCACGGCACGACCAACGCCTACGACGAGGCCGCCTACCTGCTGCTGCACGCGCTTGCACTTGCCGCTCGACCGCCTCGACCCGTTTCCTCGACGCGCGGCTCACGCAGGCCGAACGCGCGCAGCTCGCGCAGCGTTCTCGAGCGCCGCGATCGATCGCCGCGTGCCGGCCGCCTACCTGACGCAGGAGGCCTGGCTCGGCGAATTCCGCTTCTTACGTCGACGAGCGCGTGCATCATCCCGCGCTCGTTCATCGCCGAGCTCTTGCCCGACGGCCTCGCGCCCTACGTCGGCGCACCGGACGAGGTCGCGAGCGCGCTCGACCTCGGCACCGGTTCCGGCTGCCTCGCCATCCTGCTCGCGCACGCACTATCCCGCCGTCGATGTCGACGCCGTCCGACGTCTCGACGGATGCGCTCACCGTCGCGCAGCGCAACGTCGCCGACTACGGTCTCGCCGACCGGATCAATCTCATCCGCTCGGATCTCTTCTCCAACCTGTCCGGAAAGAGCTACGACCTCATCATCAGCAATCCGCCGTACGTGACGAACGTCGCGATGGGCGACCTGCCGCCCGAGTACCGGCACGAGCCGCGCCTGGCGCTCGCCGGCGGCGAGGACGGCCTCGATGCGGTGCGGACGATCATCGAGGAGGCGCCGCGCTTCCTGAATCCTGGCGGCACGCTCGTCATCGAGGTTGGCCACAACCGTGGCGGCGGTCGAGCTCGCATACCCGCGGCTGCCGTTCGTCTGGCTCGAGACCGCGATGTCGTCCGGACGGCGTGTTCCTGATCCAGCGCGAGGCCCTGGTCGCGCCGGGCGATAGCCGTCCTGCCGCTAGCTGATTGCGAAGAATCCCTTGATCCGGCGCACGAGATCGGCGCGGCGCCCGACCGCCTGCTTGGCGCGAGCTTCCGCGGAAAGCGATTGCAGCTTCGCGTCGTTGGCCGCCTGCCGGGCCGCGACCACCTGCGACAGCGCTTCGACGAGCTCCGGGCGCGGCGTGGAGGATGGCATCGAACCCGGCTTTCCGCAGGCGGTAGCAGAGCACTTCGTCCTGGGCGATGACGGTCGCACCGCGAGCCTGGCCGGTGAGCAGCCCCATTTCGCCGAAATACGCAGGCGCCTCGAGCGTAGCTAGCTTGCCGCCGTGCGCCCGTGCTGTCGTCGACGATCGCGACGCGGCCGCGCGCCAGGATGAACAGCGAATCCGCTGGCTCGCCCTGCCGCGCGATGACGTCGTCGGTGACGAACGGAAAGTCGGCGAGGTCGCCGGCGAGCGCCTCGCGCTCGCCGTCCGTCGAGGGTATGGAAGAGGTCGAGCCCGGCCAGCGTGGCGATGCGCTCGGCGGCATTGCGCGCCTGCGCGCAGCGTCGCTTTCGGCCCGGGTCTGATCAGCACGCGATGCGGATACGGAATTTCCATCTCGTGGCGCGCGAGCGTCGCGGCGACGTGCAGCCTGCACCTGCGAGTCCGTCCAGTAGTCCTGGGCGAGATCGGCGAGCCAGTAGCGGACGACGTAGCTCGTACGCGTTGTCGCCGAAACTGTGGAAGAGCACGTCGGGCCGAGGTGCCGTGGCGACGTTCGGGATCTCCGCGCGATGGAGTCCCGCCTCGACGGCGGCAATCACCCGGGCCGGAGCAGTGTCGTAGGAGACGCCGAACGCGACTTCGCGCCGCCACGCAATGCGCTTGTCGCCGCGCCGCGCGAGCACCATGATGCGGCTCTTGCTGAAGCTCCCGTTGGGGATGATGACGGTCTCGCCGTTGTTGGTCGCGACGGCCATGTAGCGCCACCGGATGTCGAGCACCTGCCCCATCACGTTGTCGACCTGGATCCAGTCGCCGATCCGGCAGGTGTTGTCGAGCTGCAGCTGAATGCCGCCCCACAGGTTGCCGAGCGTTTCCTGCAGCGAGAAGGCGCAGGACGCCGGTCACGACGGCCGACGTGGTGACGATCCCGGCGAGGTTCACGCCGACCGCCGTCATCCGCCAGAACGCGAAGACGACCAGCACCAGTCCCATCACCACTTCCGCGAGGATTTGCGGAACGGCCACCTCTGCCGAGCGCCGCGCGGAAGGCGAACGTCACGGTGATACGCGCGGCACCGACGGCAAGGATCGCCAGTGTGCCCTCGCGCAGGATTCCGCCGAACGGACCCTCGCCCGGCGCGGGACCGAAGCGATCGACCAGGATGAGGCCCGCGAGCCCGGCGAGCCATGAAGATCATCATGCGCACCGTGCTCTTGCGAAGGTCGCGGCGCAGCCAGATCGTCGGCGAGCGCCAGCACCACGGCGGCGGCGACGAACAGCGACGCTTCCTCGACGAGATTGGAGATCGGCATGATGGCGGTGCCGCGCCGGAATGCGAGGGAGGTCTCGCCGCTTCGAGGCGACAGCCAGCGCGCCCGGATTATAGAATGCGGCTGCCCGTCCGAACGCGGTTCGTGGCGGCTGGAATGCGGGAGATACCGCTTGACCCTCGAACGAACCGGCGGTGCGATCCTCGTCGACAACCTGATCGCGCAGGGCACGAACCTCGCCTTCTGCGTCCCCGGCGAAAGCTATCTGCCCGTGCTGGACGCGCTGCTACGACGTCGGCGACCGGTTGCGCCTCGTCGTCTGCCGGCAGGAAGGCGGCGTCGCCTACATGGCCGAAGCGCTACGGCAAGCTCACCGGTCACCCCGGCATCGCCTTCGTCACGCGCGGCCCCGGCGCCTCGAATGCCGCGATCGGCATCCACACGGCGGCGCAGGATTCGACGCCGATGATCGTGTTCGTCGGCCAGGTCGGCGGCGATTTCGTCGATCGCGAGGCGTTCCAGGAGATCGACTATCGCCGGATGTACGGCAGCGTGGCCAAGTGGGCGGCGCAGATCGATCGCGCCGAGCGCATCCCCGAATATCGTCGCGCGCGCCTACCGCGTGGCGCATGACGGGCCGGCCTGGGCCGGTCGTGCTTGCGCTGCCCGGAAGACATGCTGGCGGCGCGCGCAGCGATGCGCCGATGCCTCGCGCGTGGAACCGGTGAGCGCCGCGCCGGCTGGCCGGACAGATCGCGAGCGCGCGACAGCTTCTCGCCGGCGCCCGCAGGCCGCTCGTGCTTGTCGGCGGCAGCCGCTGGGATGCCGAGCGCCTGCGCGGCGCTGCGGCAATTCGCCGAGGCGAACGGGCTTGCCCGTCGCGTGCGCCTTTCGCAGCCAGGACCTGTTCGACAACCGTCATCCGCAACTACGCCGGCGATGTCGGCATCGGCGTCAACCCGCAGCTCGCGGCGCGCGTGCGCGAGGCGGACGTGCTGCTCGTCATCGGCGAACGCCTGGGCGAGATCACGACGTCACGGCTACACGCTGCATCGACGTGCCGCAACCGAGGCAGCGCCTGCGTTCACGTGCATCCGGATAGCGGCCGAGCTGGGCACGCGTCTACCAGCCGGCGCTCGCCGATTGCCGCGACACCGGGCGCATTCCTCGCCGCGATGAATCGCGAGACGCCGCTTCGCGCCGACGCGCGCTATGGCGCGAATGCCGCGCTCGCGCTGCCCGCCGAATGGGTCGCCTGGCGTGCGCCGCGGCCGGTCGCCGGCTCGCTCGACATGTGGCAGGTCGTGACGTGGCTCGACGGCGCAGCTGCCCGACGATGCGATTCTCACCAACGGCGCCGGCAACTACACGGTGTGGCTGCACCGCCTGTACCGTTATCGCGGCTTTCGCACGCAGCTCGCGCCGTATTCCGGCGCGATGGGCTACGGCGTGCCCGCGGCCGTCGCGGCCAAGGCCGTTCATCCGGCACGCATGGTCGTCTCGTGGAACGGCGACGGCTGCTTCCTGATGAACGGCCAGGAGCTCGCCACCGGCGGTGCAGTACGGCCTCGCGGTGATCTTCGTCGTCGTCGACAACGGCATGTACGGGACGATCCGCATGCATCAGGAGCGACACCTATCCGGCGCGCGTCGTCCGGCACCGACCTCGTCAATCCGGACTTCGCGGCGCTCGCTCGCGCGCTACGGCGCGCATGGCGAGACCGTGACGCGGACGGAGAATTCGCGCCGGCCTTCGAGCGCGCGCGCGCGGCGGCAAGCCCGCGCTCCTGCATCTCAAGCTCGATCCGCAGGCGCATCACGCCCAATGCATCGCTCGACGCCCTGCGGGCAACAGGGACGCGCCGCCAAGTGATACCAGTGGCCGCGCCCTTGACGCCGAGACCGATGCTCGCTCCTCCTCCGTCGACGCGCCGTGAAGTCGGCGCCCGTCCCAGCGCATCGCGGGCGGCTGTTCCGCAAATACCTGCTCCTCATCCTCGCGCCGGTCACGGTGATCCTGCTGGCGTCCGGCTGGATCAGCTTCGACTTCTCGTCGACGGAGATCAAGTCGGGGATCGCCGGCGCTGCAGCACGAAAAGGCCGTGGCGGCGGCGTCGCGGATCGAGCAGTACATCCAGCCAGATCTACGCAGCAGCTCGCTTATGCCGCGCTGCCGCAGCTCGACGCGAACGACGTCGAGCTGCGCCGCATCGAGTTCCTGAAGCTCCTGCGCCAGGCGCCGGAGGTGACCGACATCGCGCAAGCTCGACGCCGACGGGACGCGAGCACGATCGCGGTCTCGCGCCTCGGAATGGATCGCATCCGGCTCGGGCAAGGACCGCTCGCAGGAGCCCGCGTTTCGCAACGCGCAAGCGCGGCACAGCCGTGGCATCGGCCCGGTCTATTTCCGCAAGGAGACCGAGCCGTACATGACGATCGCGATTCGCTCGGGCGGCGACACCGGCCCGTGACGATCGCCGACGTGAACCTCAAGTTCATCTGGGACGTCGTGTCGCGCATCAAGATCGGCGACAAGGGCAAGGCGTACGTCGTCGACGGCAACGGCTTCCTGATCGCCGATCCCGACATCGGCCTCGTGCTGCGCAAGACCGATCTGTCGCACCTGCCGCACGTCAAGGCCGCCAGCGGCGAGCAGAGCGCGCCGAGGATCTCGCGATGCTCTCCGATCGATCTCGCCGAGCACGCCGGTGCTGACGTCGTTCGCCCCGATCGAATCGCTCGACTGGAGCGTCTTCGTCGAGCAGCCGGCGGACGGAGGCGTACGAGAAGCTCAACGCATGGATCCGCGCAATACGCGGCTCCTGCTGCTCGCGGGCCTCGTGATCTCGGCGATCGGTGCGCTGTGGCTCGCGCGCGGCATGGTGCGCCCGATCCGCACGCTCGACGAAGGCGCGCGCCGCATCGGCGCGGGCGATCTCGACCAGAAGATCGTCGTGCGCACCGGCGACGAGCTCGAGGGGCTCGCCGACCAGTTCAACCGGATGACGGCGCAGTTGCGCGGAGTCGTACGCGGGCCTCGAGCGCAAGGTCGAGGAGCGCACGCGCGAGCTCACCGAATTCGCTCGAGCAGCAGACGGCGATCAGCGAAATCCTGCGCGTGATCTCGGGCTCGCCCGCCGACGTGCAGCCGATGCTCGATGCACGATCGCCGAGCGTTGCGCTGCGGCTTTGCGAGTGCCGCGGAGTGCCGGAATCCTGCCTGGTCGAAGGAGACAGAGCTTCGGTTTGCGACGGGCTTCGGGACGATGCCGAGCTTCGAGAAATGGCGAGACTCCCTGGCGTTGATCCGGAAGCTGGTCGTCGGGCGCTCGGTCATCGACCGCGTGACTCATGCACTACTCCGACCTCGGTTCCGCTGCCTCGATACCGAATACCCGATGCGCGCTGCGCATCAGGAGCGGTTCGGCTTTCGCGCCGATCCTCACGGTGCCGCTGATGCGCGAGGACAGCGCGATCGGGCGATCATTCTGTGGCGTCCGAGGCCGTGCGCCTTCACCGACAAGCAGGTCGCGCTGGTCAAGACGTTCGCCGACCAGGCGGCGCTCGCGATCGAGAACGTGCGCCTGTTCAACGAGACCAAGGAAGCGCTCGAACAGCAGACGGCGACGGCGGAGGTGCTGGAGGTCGATCTCGAGCTCGCCGACCGATGTGCAGCCGGTGTTCGACGCGATCGCCGAGCGCGCGAAGAAACTGTGCGACGCGAAGATCGGCAGCGTGGCGCGATTCGATGGTGAACTCGTCCATCTGGTGGCGTTCCATGGCGCCTCGCCCGAAGCGGCGAGACCACGATGCGTCGCCGCCTTTCCGATGAAACCCGGACGCGGCTCGGTCACCGCGCGCGCCGTATCGGAACGCGTGCCCGTCCAGATTCCGGACGTATTGGCCGACCCCGAGTTCGAGCTGAAGCGACGCCACTCGCGCAGGCGGGTTTCCGCGCCAATCTCGCGCGTGCCGATGCTGCGCGAGGGCCAGGTCGTCGGCACGATCGCCGTCTGGCCGCGAGGAGCCGGGAGCCGTTTCCGGACAAGCAGGTCAAGCTGCTGCAGACGTTCGCCGACCAGGCGGTCATCGCGATCGAGAACGTGCGCCTGTTCAACGAGACGAAGGAGGCGCTCGAGCAGCAGACGGCGATCGAGCGAGATCCTGCGCGTCATCTCGAGCTCGCCGACGCGACGTGCAGCCGGTGCTCGAGGCGATCGCCGAGCGCGCAGCCAACCTTTGCGACGCGGCAGGTGGCATCGATGTACCTCACCGACGGCGATGACGCTGCGCCTCGCTGGCGTCGAAAGGCCCGACGCCGGACCTCGTGCGCAACGTCGACGTGCTGCCGATCAACCGCGAGTCGCTGTCCGGCCGCGCGGTGCTGGAACAACGAACGATCCAGGTGCCGCGACCTGCTCGCGGCCGGCGCAGACTACCCGCTCAGCCACGACATCGCGCGAGCGCCTCGGCCATCGCACCGTGGTCGTCACGCCGCTGTACCGGAGGGCAAGCCGTTCGGGACGATCCTCTGCGCCGCCACGAGGTGCGGCCGTTCAGCGAACGCGAAATCGCCCTGCTGCGGACCTTCGCCGACCAGGCGGTGATCGCCATCCAGAACGTGCGGCTGTTCCGCGAGATCCAGGACAAGAGCCGCGCAGCTCGAGATCGCCAACAAGCACAAGTCCGAGTTCCTCGCCAACATGTCGCACGAGCTGCGCACGCCGCTCAACGCGATCATCGGCTTCTCCGAGGTGCTGCTCGAGCGGCTGTTCGGCGAGCTCAACGAGAAGCAGGACGACTACCTCGAAGGACATCCATTCGTCCGGCAAGCACCTGCTCGCAGCTGATCAACGACATCCTCGACCTGTCGAAGGTCGAGGCCGGCCGGATGGAGCTCGAGCCTTCGACGTTCGACCTGCCGATCGCGCATCGTCGAACGCGATGACGCTGATCCGCGAGCGCGCGCAGCGGCACGGCATCGCGCTTCGGCATCGACGCCGACCCGGAGCTCGGCGAGATCACCGCCGACGAGCGCAAGTTCAAGCAGATCCTGCTCAACCTGCTGTCGAACGCCGTCAAGTTCACGCCCGACGGCGGCCGCATCGACGTGAACGCGCGCCGCGACGCGGACGATGTCGTGGTCGCCGTCCACGACACCGGGCATCGGCATCGCGCCGGAGGACCAGGAAGCGGTGTTCGAGGAGTTCCGCCAGGTCGGGCGCAACTACACGAACAAGCAGGAAGGCACGGGCCTCGGCCTCGCGCTCACGCGCAAGTTCGTCGAACTGCACGGCGGGCGCATCTGGCTCGAAAGCGAGCCGGGCAAGGGCTCGACGTTCACCTTCACCATTCCGACAACGCGAGGCGGTGAAAGCATGAGCCTGATACTGATCGTCGAAGACAACGAGAAGAACATGAAGCTCGTCCGCGACGTGCTGCAGGCGAAGGGCTACGCCGACGATCGAGGCCGTCACGGGCGAGGATGGCGTGCGCGCTCGCCAGCGAGCGCAAGCCCGACCTCATCCTGATGGACATCCAGCTTCCCGGGCATCAACGGCATCGAGGCGTTGCGCGCAGCTGCGGCGCGAATCCGGAGACGCGCGACGATTCCCGCGATCGCGGTCACGCGCGTCGGTGATGCAGCAGGACCGCAAGCAGATCACCGAGGCCGGATTCGACGGCTACATCGGCAAGCCGATCAACCTCAAGGAATTCCTGGACACGGTCCGCGATCCATGCGAGCTGCTGAGCGCGACCCTGCTGAAATGAGCCAAGCGCGACGCCAAGGTGCTGGTCGTCGACGACACGCCGCACAACGTCAAGCTGCTCGGCCGACCTGCTCGGCGGTCAAGGGCTACGCACGTCGCGACGGCCGTCAACGGCGAGGAAGCGCTCGCCAAGGTCGCCGCCGAACGCGCCCGACCTCGTCCTGCTCGACGTCATGATGCCGGGCCTCTCCGGCTACGACGTCTGCCGGCGAATCTGCGGCCGATCCCGCGCACCGCGCTGCTGCCCGTCGTGCTCGTCACCTCGCTCGACCCGCAGTCCGGAGCGCGTCAAGGGCATCGAAGCCGGCGCCGACGACTTTCTCGGCGAAGCCGATCAACCAGGCCGAGCTCTTCGCGCGCGTGCGCTCGCTCCTGCGCATCAAGGCGCTGCAGGACGAGGTGCGACAGCCAGGCCGACGCGCTCGACGGAATGGAACGCGAAGCTCGAGGAGCGCGTCGCGGCGCAGGTCGCCGAGCTCGAGCGGCATGGACCAGCTGAAGCGCTTCTTCGCGCCCGCCGTCGCCGATGCGATCCTCGTCGGCCGGCGAGAAATCGATCCTCGCGCCGCACCGGCGCGAGATCTGCTACGTGTTCGTCGACCTGCGCGGGTTCACCGCCTTCACCGACACGCGCCGAGCCCGAGGAAGTGGAATCGGTGCTGCGGGCGTATCACGGCGGCGATGGGTGCGCTCATCGCCGAGCACGACGGCACCGTCGACCGCTTCGCCGGCGACGGCATCCTGATCTTCTTCAACGATCCGCTGCCGGTGCCCGACGCCGGACAGCGCGCGCCGCGCGATGGCGCTCGAGATGCAGGCGCGCTTCCGCCCCTGCGCGCGCGATGGGCGAAGCTCGGCTACGAGCTCGACCTCGGCATCGGCATCGCGCAGGGCTTCGCGACGCTGGGCGCGTTCGGCTTCGAGGGCCGCGTCGGACTACACGGCGATCGGCGGCGTCGTCGAACCTCGCCCATCGGCTCTGCAACAAGGCGAGCGCCGGGGAAGTGCTGATCGACCGCAAGGTCCGGGCGGCGCTCGACGACGACGCCAGGTGCGAGACGCGCTGCCGCCGCTCAACCTCAAGGGCTACGCCGCACCCGGTGCCGCGTTTCGCCTCTGTTCCCGCCACGCTGCAGCGAAAGTCGGAGGGGGACTCGACGGCGCCGCCGAGTACGGGCATCCTGTAGGGGTAGAATGGCAGGCTGATCGGGATCTGGTGCCGCCGCGCGGCCCGACCTCGCACGAGTGATAGGCCGCTGGGGGAGAAGACGCTGGTGGCAGACCTGATCGAGGTTCAGGACCTTTCCATCGAGTTCGACAATCGCGGCACGATGGTGCCCGCGCTCGAACCGGATTTCGTTTCGGCATCCGTCCCGGCATCGCACCGTCGCGCTGCGTCGGCGAATCCGGATCGGGCAAGTCGGTGACGGCGCAGGCGATGATGGGCATCCTGCCCAAGACCGGCGCACATCACGTCGCGGCAAGATCCTCTTCTCGGCGCCGGGGACGAAGCAGCTCGCCGCGCGACATCACGCAAGCTGAAGCCCGACGGCATCGCGCTGCGCCGGATCCGCGGCCGCCACATCTCGATGATCTTCCAGGAGCCGATGGTGTCGCTGTCGCCGCTGCACACGATCGGCGACCAGGTCAGCGAGCCGTTGTTCCTCCACCATCGCGTCGGCCGCAAGGAAGGCATGGCCCGGACCGAGGACATGCTGCGGCTCGTGGGCTTTCCCGAATCCGGCGCGCGCGCTCAAGAGCTACCCGTTCGAGCTGTCCGGCGGCCTGCGCCAGCGGGCGATGATCGCGATGGCGCTCGTGTGCCGGCCGTCGCTGCTGATCGCCGACGAGCCGACGACGGCGCTCGACGTGACGATCCAGGCGCAGATCCTCGCCGCTCGTCAAGGAGCTGCAGGCCGAGCTCGGCATGGCCGTGCTCATCATCACGCACGACCTCGGCGTCGTCGCCAATCTCGCCGAGGAGGTCGTCGTCCTCTACGAGGGCCGCGTGATGGAGCAAGGGCCCGATCGCGGCGCTGCTTCGAGCGGCCCGCGCACCCGTACCTCCAGCGCGCTGCTGCACGCGGTCCCGCATTTCGACATGAAGCCCGGCGAGCGCCTCGTTCCCGTGCGTCCGATCGATCACCGACGCCGGCGCGCTCGTGCAGAAGATGGAGCCCTGGCCCGCCGACGCTCCGGCGAGTCCACCTCGACGTGCGCGGCATCAGCAAGATCGTTCGAGCAGCGCGGCGGCGGCCTCTTCGGCCAGCGCAAGGGCGCCGGCGTTCCGCGCCGTCGACGACGTGAGCTTCTCCATTCCGCGCGGCGAGTGCTTCGGCCTCGTCGGCGAGAGCGGCTGCGGCAAGACGACGCTGTCGAAGGTGATCATGCGCGCGCTCGAGCCCGACGGCGGGCAGGTGCTGTTCAACGATCGCGGGACGATGGTCGACGTCGTCCGCGCCGATCCGGAAGCGCTGATGCGCTTCCGGCGGCGCGTCCAATACATCTTCCAGGATCCGTTCGGCTCGCTCAGTCCGCGGATGACCGTGTTCGACATCCTGCGCGAGCCGCTCGTGATCCACGAGATCGGCGACGCCGACTACCGCGCCGACATGGCGAAGGAGCTGATGCGGCTCGTCGGGCTCGACCCGCGCTTTCTCAATCGCTATCCGCACAGCTTCTCGGGCGGCCAGCGCCAGCGCATCGGCATCGCCCGCGCGCTCGCGCTGAAGCCCGATCTCGTGCTGTGCGACGAGCCCGTGTCCGCGCTCGACGTCTCGATCCAGGCGCAGATCCTGAACCTCCTCAAGGACCTGCAGGCCGAGCTCGGCCTCACCTACCTCTTCATCTCGCACAACCTCGCGGTGGTCGACTACATCGCCGACGAGATCGCGGTCATGTGCCGCGGCCGCATCGTCGAGATCGCGCCGCGCGAAGTGCTGTTCGAGAATCCGCTGCACCCGTACACGCTCGGCCTCCTCGCCGCCGTGCCGTACGCGGACCTCAAGCGCAAGCTCGATCTCGCCGCGGTGCTGGACGGCGCCGCGCGCGAGCCCGCAGGAGTGGCGCGCGCCGTACGGCGTGGACGGCGCAAAGCGCCGGCGAGCTCGTCGACGTCGGCGACGGCCACCGCGTGCGCATGCAGACCGGGCGGCCAGCGAGGAAAGGCTCTCGGCATGATACGAACTGCGCGTCTCCCTCGCTCCTCGCGCTCGCGCGCGCTTCGCTCTGGCGCCGGCGTCGCGCCGCGCCGAAGAGCCGCCCTCGCTCAAGGCCGAGGTCGAAGCCGGCAAGCTGCCGCCGCTCGGCGCAGCGCCTGCCGCGCACGCCGCTGGTGGTCGACATCAACCGCCCCGACTGGACGATCGGCCGCTACGGCGGCGAGCTGCGGACGCTGATGGCGAAGGACCGCGACATCCGCATGATGGTCGTCTACGGTTATTCGCGGCTCGTGGGCTACGACGAGCAGCTGAACGCTCGTGCCGGACATCCTCGAGCGCGTCGAGAACGTCGACAGCCGCATCTTCACGTTGCACCTGCGCCCGGTCACAAGTGGTCGGACGGCCAGCCGTTCACGACGGCGGACTTCCGCTACTTCTGGGAGGACGTCGCCAACAATCCCGGACCTGTCGCCGTTCGGCCTGCCGCAGGTGCTGAAGGTTCGCGACCGCGGCCCGCGCTTCGAAGTGCTGAGCGAGACCGCGGTGCGCTACAGCTGGGACGAGCCCAATCCGCAGTTCCTGCCGGCGCTCGCGGGTCCGAGTCCGCTGTACATCTACCGGCCGGCGCATTACCTGCGCCAGTTCCACCCACGCTACATCGGCCTCGAGAAGGCCAACGCGCCAGGCCAAGGAGGCCGGCGCCCGCAGCTGGGCGGGCTTCCATCAGAAGAAGGACGAGCAGTTCCGCTTCGACAATCCGGATCTGCCGACGCTCGAGCCGTGGATCAACACGACGCCGCTGCCGTCGACGCGGTTCGTGCTCGTGCGCAACCCGTATTTCCATCGCGTCGACAAGGCGGGCCGGCAGCTTCCGTACATCGACAGCGTCGATCGTCGGCATCACCGACGACAAGCTGATCCCGGCCAAAGCCGGCGCCGGCGACGTCGACATCCAGGCGCGCTACCTGCGCTTCGACAACTACACGTTCCTGAAGCAGAACGCCAAGCGCAACCAGTATCGCGTGCTGCTGTGGGAAAAGGCGATCGGGTCGCAGATCGCGCTCTACCCGAACCTCAACGTCGAGGATCCCGAGTGGCGCAAGCTGATGCGCGACGTCAAGTTCCGGCGCGCGCTGTCGCTCGGCGATCGACCGGCACGAGATCAACGAGGTCGTCTACTTCGGCCTCGCCAAGGAATCGGGCAACACGGTGCTGCAGCGCAAGCCCGCTGTTCCGGCCGGACTTCCGCACCGCCTGGACGCAAGTACGACGTCAAGGCCGGCCAACGCGCTGCTCGATTCGCTCGGGCTCACGCAGCGCGACGCGCGCGGCCTGCGTCTCCTGCCCGACGGCCGGCCGATGGAGATCGTCGTCGACACCGTCCGGCGAGAGCACCGAGGAGACCGACGTGCTGGAGCTCGTCCGCGACAGCTGGCGCAAGCTCGGCATCGCGCTCTTCTCGCGGCCGTCGGCAGCGCGAGGTGTTCCGCAAGCGCGTGTACTCCGGCAAGTCGATGATGACGGTCTGGTCCGGGCTCAACAACGGCATCCCGACGCCCGAGATGAGCCCGAACGAGCTTGCGCCGACCGGCGCAGGAACAGCTGCAGTGGCCGATGTGGGGGCAGTACTACGAGAACAACCGCAAGGGCGGCGAGGCGCCCGCGCTGCCCGAAGCGAAGGAGCTCGTCGAGCTCTACGACGACGTGGCGCATGTCGGCCGACCGACGCCGAGCGCGAGCAGATCTGGCTGCGGATGCTCGAGATCCACGCCCAGCAGGTCTACACGATCGGCATCGTCACGCAGGCGCTGCAGCCGATCGTCGTCAAGAACAAGCTGCGCAACGTTCCGGCCGAGGGCATCTACAGCTGGGACCCCGGGTCGTATTTCGGCATGTACCACCCCGACACGTTCTGGCTCGATGCGCAAGGGACCGCCCTGATGCTGCGCTATGTCGTCAAGCGCATCCTGCTGATGATCCCGACGATGATCGCGATCAGCATCATCGTCTTCACGATCATCCAGCTGCCGCCGGGCAACTACCTCGAAAGCTACATCGCCGAGCTGCAGGCGCAGGGTGAATCGGTCGATCCGCAGAAGATCGCCTTCCTGAAGCAGGAATACGGGCTCGACAAGCCGCTCGTCGAGCAGTACCTGCGCTGGGCCGGAGGCATGCTCGACGGGCGACTTCGGCTATTCGTTCGAGTTCAACCTGCCGGTGACCGAAGGTGGTCGGCGACCGCATGTTCCTGACGATCATCGTGTCGTCGTTCACGATCCTCTTCACGTGGGCCGTCGCCTTTCCCATCGGGATCTACTCGGCCACGCACCAGTACAGCTGGGGCGACTACGGACTGTCGCTGCTGGGCTTCCTCGGCATCGCCATTCCCAACTTCATGCTGGCGCTCGTGATGCTGTACTTCGCCAACGTGTGCTTCGGAACGTCGATCGGCGGGCTGATGGGCCCGGAATTCATCGGCAAGCCGTGGTCGTGGGCCAAGCTCGTCTCGATCCTCGAGCACAGCTGGATTCCCGTGTTCATCATCGGCGCCGGCGGCACCGCCGGCATGATCCGCAAGATGCGCGCGAATCTCCTCGACGAGCTGCAGAAGCAATACGTCGTGACCGCGCGCGCCAAGGGCCTGCCGCCCGGCAAGGTGCTGCGCAAGTATCCGCTGCGGATGGCGCTCAACTTCTTCATCTCCGACATCGGCAGCCTGCTGCCGCACATCATTTCCGGCGCCGAGATCACCGCGGTCGTGCTGTCGCTGCCGACGACCGGGCCGATGCTGCTCGCCGCGCTCAAGAGCCAGGACATGTACCTCGCCGGGTCGTTCCTGATGTTCCTCGCGTTCATGATCGTCGTCGGCGTGCTGATTTCCGACCTCGCGCTGGTGGCGCTCGACCCGCGCATCCGGCTCTGCAGGCGGGGTCGCCGATGAGCGCGATGAGGCGCGTGCCGCATCGCCCGCGAGCGCTAGCGCGCTCGCCGAGGTGCGCGCGGACGACGCCGGGACACTTCGTCTCGACCGCGCCGTTCGATCCCGACGTCGGCGGTCCGCCTCACGCCGGAGCAGGAGCACTTCTACCTCGCGTCGCAGTGGATGCTGATGTGGTGGAAGTTCAAGCGCCACCGCGTCGCGGTCGTTTCCGGGATCGTCCTGCTGCTCATGTACGGCTCGACGCTCGTGACCGAGGTGCTCGTGCCGTACAACCTGCCATACGCGGCATACCGATTTCATCTATGCGTCGCCGCAGAGCGTGCACTGGATGCACGACGGGCACTTCGTCGGGCCGTTCGTCTACCCGCTGGTCAAGAACGCTCAACATGGAAACGCTGCGGCGCGACTACTCCGAAGACACGGCGCGCCCGTATCCGCTGCGCTTCTTCTGCTCGGGCGACACCTACGAATTCTGGGGACTCTTCGAGGCGTCGTTCCACCTCGTCTGCCCGCCCGAAGGCGCGACGCTGTTTCTACTCGGGCACGGACCGCCTGGGCCGGGACGTGCTGTCGCGCATCTTCTACGGCGCGCGGATCTCGCTGACGATCGGCCTGCTCGGGATCGCGATCAGCTTCGCGCTCGGTCTCGTCTTCGGCGGCATCGCCGGCTATTTCGGCGGCTGGCCCGACATGATCATCCAGCGCGTGATCGAGATCATCCGCTCGTTTCCCGAGCTGCCGCTGTGGATGGCGCTCTCGGCGGTGCTGCCCGTGACGTGGAGTCCGATCCTCATCTACTTCGGCATCACCGGGATCCTGGCGCTGCTCGACTGGACGGGGCTCGCCCGCGCCGTGCGCTCGAAGCTCCTCGCGCTGCGCGAGGAGGACTACTGCACGGCCGCGCGGCTGATGGGAGCGAGCCCGAAGCGGATCATCGGCCGCCACCTGCTGCCCGGCTTCATGAGCCACCTGATCGCCGCGGCGTCGCTGTCGATCCCGAGCATGATCCTGGGCGAGACGGCGCTGTCGTTCCTCGGCATCGGGCTCGCGCCCGCCGATCACGAGCTGGGGCGTGCTGCTGAACGAAGCGCAGAACATCAACGTCGTCGCGCTCTACCCGTGGCTGATGCTGCCGGTGCGTGCCGGTGATCGTCGTGATCCTCGCGTTCAACTTCTTCGGCGACGGCCTGCGCGACGCCGCCGATCCGTACCGCTAGAACGCGAACTCTCAGGCCTTGGCGGGACGAAGCGCGCCGTCACAGGTGGCGCGCGCCGGATCGGCCGCCGGCAGCTTGGCGCACACCGCTCGCCATCTCCGCGCGGATGCGCTGCACCGAAGCCTCGTGCCGCTTGTCCTTGTTCCAGGCGGCGAGCTCCTTGCCCATGCGCTCCAGCGCCCGGCGATTGCGCTCGTAGAACGTCTCCGGCGCGGGCTCGAGCTCGCCGATGATCTGCCCGGCCACGCGCTCGATGCGCGCGGCGTCTTCCGGCGCCGTCGCGATCAGCGCCCGCACGTAGCTCACGCCCCACTGCAGGCGCGTCGCGGGACCTTTGGCGGCGGCGTAGGCCTTTTCCGCCCACTCGAGCGCGCCCGCCTTGTCGCCGCGCTTCTTGGCGTTGGCGGCGAGGCCCAGCATGAAGTAGTACGGCGAATGGGAGCGCGCGAGCTCGCGGGTGAAGCAGCGCATCCGACTCGTCGAGCAGGCCCGCCTCCGGCCAGGATCTCCGCGGCGCCGCTGATCGCCGATTGCCGCGCATAGACGTCGGTCGTCTCCCGGTCCGCGCGCTCCGCTTCGCGCACGCACGGTCGCGAGCAGCGGCTCGGGCAACGGTCCCTTCGGCGTGTCGAGCTTCGCGAGCTCGATCTTCGCGTTGACCGCGACGAGCCGATCGTCGGTCGCGATCGCCGGATCGGCGATGAATCGGTCGAGCGCGGCATTCCATGCGGCCGATCAGGCGCGAGCGCGCGGCGGACGGCGCCAGGTGCGACATAGCCGCGATGTTGCCCCGCGTAGTTGGCAAGGAGATCGAAGTTCTCGCGGGCGCGCTTCGCGTCGCCCAGCACCGCGATCAGGCGATCCGGTCGCGGCCGGATCCGCGGCGCCGACGCGCGCCTTGTCGCTGCCGCGGCCGCGGCCAGCGCCTGCAGCTCGAGGCGCGTCGCCGTGTCCGCCTGATCGGCAGGACACGCCTTGGCGAGCCGCGCGAGCGTCGCCGCGAAGCTCCTTCCGCGGCGTCGAGCTGCTGCTCGTCGGTGACCCAGGAGTAGTAGGCGAGCATGCGCCAGTCTTCGGGCGCGAGCTTGTCGCGCCCGGCCGCGCCGGCGGCGAGCGCCGCGGCCAGCGTGGCCTTCACCGGCCGCGCGCCGTTCATGCCCATCGCCAGGACGCGCATGTACTGGTCGGCGTCGACCTCGCCGGGCAGGCGCGTGATCTCGGTGCCGTCCGGCGTGAACAGCACCATCGTGGGATAGCCGCTGACCTTGAAGCGCGCGCCTTCCTTCTGCGCGTTCGGCGCGTCGCCGTCGACGTACACCGGGACGAAATGGCGCGACCGCTCGATGAAATCCTGGCGATTGAAGATCGTCGCCATCACCTGGTTGCACGGCGGACACCATGTCGCGCCCCAGTACAGGAACACCGGCTTGCCCTCGGCTTTCGCCGCGGCGAAGGCCGCGTCGACGTCGCCCTTGCGCCAGGCAATGCCGGCGTCCTCGTGGGCGGTGCAGTCGGCGAGGGCGGCGGCGCGGCAGCGACCGACGGTGGCGCTTGCGGCGCGTCGGACTGGCGCGGCTGCCGCGGGTTCGGGCGATTTCGAGCAGCCGGCGAGCCCGATGGCGACGAGCAGGACGCAGCGAGTTTCGATTCGGTTTCATGATCGACGGCGCGCAGGACGCGCGCGAGATGAACATAGCCGCCATTATGCGTGACGACCGCGCCGCCGCTCGGTCGCCGGCGTCAGGAGCCGCGCTTCGCCGGTGCCGCCAGGGTCTTGCGCGTCGAGTTGCAGGCGTCCAGCTCTGCGGTGCGCGCACTCCGGCCGTAGGCGCCGATGGCGCCGGCCGCACGCGGCTGGCCGTCGAAATCCCGCCCCCAATCCGGCCACGGCTTGCGCTGCGATGGCGCGTCCCGGAAACCGCGCTCGCGCCAGATTCCCGCTCGGGATGAAGATCGAGCTCCGGCGGAGAGGCGAACGGGCTTCGAGGTACGAACGGCGCGTCGTCGAGCGGAGCGCCGACGATTGCGGGACAGCGCCGGCGGCTCGCAAGCGGCATCTCCGCGCAAAGACCGCGTTTCGCGCTCACTTCCTGCGGGTAACGGGGCGCGCCTTCCTTCGCAGCGTCACGACGATGCCGACGCCCTCTGGCGACGACGGTGTTGTAGGCGATCACGATGCGGCGCGGCACGTCGTTGTGCGGCTGGATGCGCACGCCATCGGCGTAATCGTTCACGAAGACGTTGGCGTAGAGCGCGACGTTGCCCTCGCCCTGGAACAGCGCCTCGTGGCGATTCTGGTAGAAGAAGTTGCCGTAGATCGCGTAGTTGTCTTCGGCGCCGCGCCCTTCGCGCGGAAAGTGGCCGACGAGCGACGTTGGGCGCGCGGCCTCAGCGGCGAGCCTGCGTTCGGCTTGGCGAAGACGTTGTGGCGGATGATCGGTGATGCTCGCGCCCGCCGGCATGCCCGGCAGGTCGGGCCGCGCGAGCTGGTGCTTGATCTGCAGGTTGTACCCGATCGAGTCGACGATGACGTTGCGCTCGATCAGCCCCGCGACGAACGGCGCGCTGCCGTCGGAATTGCCGAGGTACATACCCGTGCCGGCGCCGATGATCGTGACGCCTCGGATCACCCAGTTCCAGGCCGGGCACTTGGTCGAGATGCCGACGATCTGCTGGTTGTTGCCGTGACCGCGGATGACGAGGTTCTCGAGCGTGATGTGGTGCGCCGAGCGTGGCATGTTCCTTCGGCCTTCACCGCATCGACCGGAACGTTGTTGCCTTCGAGCACGAGGTTGCGGATCAGCAGATGGCTGCGAATCGGACGATGCTGACCGTGTTGCGTCCGGCGCGCGCGACGAACGTCGCCGATCCTCCCTGCTCGGGTCCCGCGATGACGATCGGCCGGCCGGGCGCGCCGGACAGCTCGTGCAACGTCAGGCCCTCGCGATAATCGCCGGCCGCGAGCAGCAGCGTATCGCCGGGCTGGAGGAGCTTCACCGTCTGGCGATAGTCGGCGGGCGACGCCTCGTAAGCGGCCGCCTGCGCGATGCCGGCCGACGCCGCGAGCGCGATGGCGGCAGCGAATCCGATGCGGTGATCCATCCGTCGCCGTGCGTGATCGGCAAACCGCCCGCGTCACGTCAAGCGAGCAGCCGCGACAGGTGCGCTGTCCGGGCGCTCGAGCTCCGCGAAAGTCCCTGCTCGATCAGCCGGCCGTCGTCGAGCACGAGCACGCGGTCGAACGCCGCGCGCGAGGTCGGCGCGTCCCAGCGCCCAGACGACCGTGCGCCCTTTCGCCCACTCGAGCACGGCGTTCAGCACGCGCATCTCGGACGCCGGATCGAGACCGGAGGTGCGGCTCGTTGAACACGAGGACGTCGGGATTCTTCATGAGGCCCGCGCGATGGCGAGGCGCTGCCGCTGCGAGTAGGAAAGGCGCGATCCGCCGTTGCCGACCTCGTATTCGAGACCGAGCCGCACGAGCTCGGCGTTCATCCCCACCTCGGCCGCGACTTCGCGCACGAGCGCATTCACGCGCGCCTGCGCATTCGCGTGCTCGAGCGCGACGCGCCCGAACAGGATGTTGTCCTGGATCGACAGCGTCGAGCTGAAGCGGTCGGGCTCGAAGAACTCGACGACGTCCTCGCGATCCTCGTAGCGGCGGCGAAATTCCGCGCGCGCCTCGACGATCTTGCGCTGCATCGCGTTCGTCGATCACGCCCAGGCGATGCTGCGCGGCGACGAGCCGGAACGTCAGCGCCAGCAGGCGCGCCTTTTCCTCGTCCGACGTCGCGCGCGAGCGTGCCGTCGGCGATCTTCGCCGAGCAGCGACCCGGAACTCGGGCAGGTCGTCGGCGCTGATGAAGCTGTACTGGTCGAAGAGGTCGCTGTCGGGCGCGACGTCGGCGAACAGCTCGACCATGAGTCCCGCCACCTTCACGCCCGCGGCGTAGAGGTCGTCGAGCAGCGCCGACGTCGCGCAGCAGCGCGACGAACTCCGGATTGGCGGGCAGGTTGGCCGGCTGGAACGCCGGGCTGCGCGGCGTTCCGAACAGCAGGTTCTCCGCGACGCTGATGTTCGAGTGGTAGCGCGTCGGGATCGAAGAGCTCGACGAACGACGCGAGGTCCTCGTCTTGCACGCGATCGCGGATGCGCGCCCGCGCCTCGAGGCCCATCGCCGCGACCGACGGCTGCGCCTGCGGATCCGACGCGCTCGCGAGGCCGAAGCCGATGACTTCCTGCTCCATCTCCACGCGTCGCAGCACCGCGAGCGCCGTTTCGGCTCAGCGTCGCGCGCGTCGGCGACGCCGGCGGCCTCGTAGTCGATCCAGTCCGCGCGGATGTCGTCGGGGCTGTTGCCGGCGATCGAGCGCGTCGCGCACGCGCGTCTGCTTCGCGCTTGCGCTCCGCCTCGTCGTAGGTCGCCGGCCGCAGCGGCTGGTGCATGAGGCCGTAGTAGAGATTGTGCGACAGCGGTCCCGAGAAGATGTACGCGTTCTGCGTCGCGTACGCGATGCGCCGTCCCGGAACCGCCTGATGCACCTCGGCGAAGTTGATCGCCCGCCACGGCGATGCGGCCGCCGCTCGGGAAGACAAGGCGCGCGAGGAGGTGCGAGATGTCGTCCTTGCCGCTGTGGCCCTCTGCCGAGCGAGCGCGACGTGCTGGCCGGCGGGAATCGTTGAACGACACGCGGTCGACGCGATTGGTCCCGCCGTCCTCGGCGTACGTCAGAGCGCGGTGGCCGCGATCTCGCCGGCGAGCGACGGAACGCGCTGCCGGCGGCTCTTCCATCAGCTTCGCGTCGACGATGCCCGGCGGCTCGAACTGCGAGACGATCTGCTCGTACTTGATCCGCACGTCCTCCTTGGTCGAATACCAGGTGAGGAGCTCCTTCCACGGCGCGAGGATGTCCTTGTAGGCGGCGAGCACCGCGACCAGCGCGCCGAGCGTCAGGCTTGTCCCTGCCTGATCACGAGGTAGCCGCCGACCGAGTAGAAGAAGAACGGCGTGATCTGCGCCAGGAAGTTGTTGAGGAACTTGACGAAGAACTTGCGCTTGAAGATGTCGAAGCGGATCGCGTAGATCTTGCCGAGGCGATCGCTGATGTCCGCGCGCTCGCGATGGAACGTGTCGTTGCTGCGGATCTCGGCGGCGCCCGCGACCGTTTCGCCGATGCTGGTCCGAGAGCTGCGCGCGCCTGCTGCACGCGCTCCTTCGACAGCAGGTTGATCTTCTTCTGCAGCCGCGGGATCAGCCACACCTGCGGCGGATAGAGCGCGACCGCGGCGAGACCCAGCCAGAAGTCCTGCATGAAGATGAAGACCATGTAAGTGACGAGCAGGCCGCCCTGGAACGCCGGGAGGCTGATCGACTCGCCGATGAAGCCGCCGATCGGGTCGGTCTCGGCGACGATCATCGGAATGATCTCGCCGGAGGACATCGTCTTGAACTGCGGCAGCGGAAAGCGCAGCACCTGCTGGTAGAGATCGTGGCGCATGCGGCGCAGCGCGCGCTCGCCGATGACGCCGCTGTAGACGTTGAGCCAGTACTTGATCACGCCGTTCAGCGTGATGAGCGCGAGCAGCAGGAACGACAGCGCCATCAGGTAGGAGATCTGCGTGACCTCGAAGCCCAGCACCGTCTTGGGGATGTGCTTGCCGCCGATGGCGTTGTTGACGATTTCCTTCGGGATCGCGAGGTTGACGTAGATCAGCGGAAAGCTGAGCGCCGTGACGATCAGCAGCAACACCTGATTGCGCCAGGTGTGCTGGAAGATATAGCGGAATAGGGACCGTTCCATGCGTCGCGAAGCCTCTCGACCGGGTTTTTAGCGAAAGCCGATTGCCGGACGACGGCACCAGCGTACGTGGAGGCCCGGCGATGGTAACATCGGACGCTCCCCGCGCGAGCCTTGGCGGCCTTCGCGACGACTCGCGTCCGCATCCGACGCAAATTCGACCCGGCAGCTGCGCGTTCCGCGTGCGAAACCGCGCCGGGCAGGCTCCTTGTCAATCGGAAGCGAGAACGGGATGGATGGTCCGCTCGCGGCCGGCGTCATCGCAGTGGTCCTCAAGGGTTATCCGAGGCTGTCGGAAACCTTCATCGCGCAGGAGCTTCACGCCCTGGAAGAGCGCGGCCTGCCGCTCGCCCTGTATTCGCTGCGCCATCCGACCGACCTCGAAACCCATCGCATTCACGGCGAGATCCGCGCGCCTGTGGTCTACATGCCCGAATACCTGTACCGCGAGCCAGTGCGCGTCGTCCGCGGGTGGCTGCGAGCTCGTCGCCTGCCCGGATACCGGCGACGCCGTCGCCACGTGGTGGCGTGACCTGCGCCGCGACTTTACGGCGAGCCGGATTCGCCGCTTGGGTCAGGCGTTCGTCCTGGCGGCCGAGATGCCGGATAACGTTGTGGCCCTGCACGCGCACTTCCTGCACACGCCGGCTTCGGTGGCGCGATACGCCGCCCTCCTCCGCGGCTGCCGTGGAGCTGCTCCGGCGCACGCCAAGGACATCTGGACGACGCCCGAATGGGAGAAACGCGAAAAGCTCGAGGCCTGCGCGTGGATGACCGTGCACCGAAGTCAATGCGCGGCATCTTCGCGATCTGGCGCGACCCGGACGGATCGTTGACCTCAATTACCACGGGATCGACATCCGGCGATTCCCTGCTCCCCTTCGAAGGAAGCGGACGGCGATGGCGGCGATCCGCATCGCCCGGTCCAATATCCTCGCGGTGGGCCGGGCCGTCGACAAGAAAGGCTTCGATGACTTGCTCGAGGCGCTCCGCGCAAATTCGCGCCCGGCCGGCACTGGCGATTCACGCACATCGAGGGCGGGCCCATGCTGCGCGGAGCTCAAGCAACAGGCGCGCCGTCTCTGGCATCGACGCGCGCGCATCGAATGGCGCGGCGCGCAGGCGCAAGCTGCCGTCTCGCCGCCTACCGGACGGCGGACATCTTCGCTGCCATGCCGCGTGAGCGGCGACGGCGATCGCGACGGATTGCCCAACGTGCTGCTGCTCGAAGCCCAGAGCCAGAAGCTGCCGTGCGTGTCGACGCGCGTGTCCGGCATTCCGGAGCTGATCGAGCACGAGGTGACCGGGCTCCTCGTGGAACCGCGCGCGATCGGAGCGCTCGCGCAAGCGCTGTCGAGGCTGATCGCAGACCCGGCGCAAAGGCGGCGCTTGAGCGCCGCCGGATTCGCTACGAGCGACGGGTGTCTTTTCGCTCGAGGCCGGCGCCGATCGTCTTGCCGCACGGTTCGCAACCTACGTCAGCGCACCATGAGGGTCGCCTTTTACGCGCCGTTGAAGCCGGCGGACCACCCGTGCCCTCCGGCGACCGGCAGCTGGGACAGTCCGTCGTTCCGGGCGCTCCGCGCCGCGGGTCACGATCCGTTTGTCGCGTCGAAATTCAGAAGCTTCGACGGTCGTGGCGACGCGGGCCGGCAAGCCCGGCTCGCCCTGATCGGGCAGCGGATGGCCGCGCGCCTCGTTCGCCGGCTCGCGCGTCCGGCAATTCGACCGGACGTCTGGCTCACGTATCACCTCTACCACAAGGCGCCCGACTGGCTCGGGCCCGCGGTGAGCCACGCGCTCGACATTCCATACGTGATCGCGGAGGCGTCCGCCGCGCCGAAGCAGCGGGATGGCAAGTGGGCGACGGGCTACGCGGCTTCGGTTTCCGCCATCGAGTCTGCCGCCGCGACGATCTTCTTCAATCCGGTCGACGTTCCCGGCGTCCGCAATCTGCGTGGTCCGGCGCGAGGGGATGAATGCGTGCCGCCGTTCGTCGATGTCGCGTCCTTTGCCGCCCTCCCTGCGGCGGCGGCCGTGGATGTGCCCGAACGCGGCAAGGGCCTGCGGCTCGTCACGGTGGCGATGATGCGGCCGGGCGCGAAGCTCGCGTCGCTACCGACTTCTTGCCGACGCGTTGGCCGGGTCGCCTCCAAGGATTGGGAGCTCGTGATCGTGGGAGACGGCTCGGCCCGCGCAGAGGTCGACGACGCCTTTGCGCGCTTCGACTCGTCGCAGATTCGCCGCGTGGGCTTCCAGGACGCGGCGCGTGTGGCGCTGCCTGGCTGCGGGCCAGCGACATCTTCGTCTGGCCTGCGATCGACGAGGCCTTTGGCATGGCGTTCATCGAGGCCCAGGCCTGCGGGCTCCCCGTGATCGCCGGCAACGGCGGCGGCGTGGCGAGCGTGGTTGCCGCCGATCGCACGGGTCTTCTGGTGCCGTTGGGCGATGCCGCCGCGTTTGCGCGGGCGATCGACCGCCTCATGACTGAAACTGGACTGCGGGAGCGAATGGCAGCTGAAGCCCTGGCCTATGTGAGCTCGCAGCATGACCTTGCGGCCGCCGCGGCGCGCATCGACGCGGTGCTGCGTCGCGTGCGCGCTGAGCACAGGTCCGCCGCTGCGGCGCGCGGACAACGCTCCACGGCCCCGCCATGATCGTCGCCATCCTGCGTCACGGCAGCACGGCGTGGAACGAGGAAGGCCGGATGCAGGGCCGCCGCGATGTTCCATTGAGCGCTGCCGGCCGCGCGGAGGTGGAAGCGTGGCGAACGGGGATGAGCGAGGCGTCCCCGATTCCGAAGTCGGCGCGGTGGTACTCGAGCCCGTTGCGGCGCGCTGTCGAGACTGCGGAAATCCTGTCGGGCGCCACGCCGCAGTGCGAGCCCGCGCTGATCGAGATGGACTGGGGCGACTGGGAAGGCTTTCGCCTCGACGAGTTGCGCGAGCGCCACGGCGCGGCGTTCGCGCACAACGAGAGCGCCGGACTGGATTTCCGGCCCGCGGGCGGCGAGATCCCGCGCGACGTGCGCGACCGCGTCCTGCGGTGGCTTCGCGCCAACGCGCACGCGGCATGAGTCCGTGGTCGCGGTAACGCACAAGAGGCGTGATGCGGGCAGTGCTCGCTGCCGCCACCGGCTGGGACATGACGGGGAAGGCGCCGCTGCGACTTCAGGGCGGCGCGCTTCATCGGTTCGAAATCGACGCCGCGGGCCGGATCGCCGTGGTCGAATGCAATATTCGGCTTGTGGCGCTGCCGCTTGCCGGCTCCCGCTAGAATCCTACAGGCTGGGCGGCGCCGTGGTCCCGTATCCCTTCGCCCGCAGCTCGGCCAATACGCGGCGCAGGTTCTCGCGCGCGGTGGTCTCGTAGCGTGCGCGAAAATACTCGGTCGCAAAGAAGTGGCGGCGCTCCTGCAGCCGACTCAGGAACGCCACCTGGCCGTAGTGGTACTTGATGTCGTTCTGCCCGGAGCTTTCCTCGCGCAACAACGCGCCGTTGCGCATGAACTCCTCCCACGGCGCGCCGAAGCCCGACAGGTCGATGTCCACGAGGAAGCGGCGGTCGGGATCGCGCACCGTCGTCGAATGCCGGGTGGCGAGGATGTGATCGCAAACGCGATGGCCGGAAGAGGAAGGGATGCGCCGGCGGACATCGTCAGGAACAATTCGGCGCTGCGCAGCTCGTTGGTCGACGGTGCCGGTGTCGTAGACGGCGTCGTGAAACCACAGCGCCAGCTCGACCGCATCGCGATCGACGAGCAGCGACGCGACTTCGTCGCAAAGCCTGAGGCAATCGAGGATATGGTGCAGATTGTGATACTGGCGGAAGGGCTCGTCGTATCGCCTGCGCAGATCCGCGTACACGGTTCTGCCGTCGGGCGACGGCAGGACGCGACGCGACGCTCCCACACCTCCGCGAAGCGCGCCGCGCCGATCGAGATCGATCGCCGCGCGCGCGCTTCCATCGGCACCCGGACCGGACGCGCGCGCGAGCGTCCTGCATCGCGTCACGATGGGCGCGCGCGTCGGCGACATTGCGTGTTGGCCTTCGAGTTGTGCCTTGAGCGTTTCCACGATCGCGCAGCGCGGTCGCGACGCGGGTATTGCCGGCGACCACGCGCGCGCTCAGTTCGCGCATCACGTGCAGCGCGCAGCCGGGGTTTTCGGTGAGCAGGCGCAGGAAGACGTCCGCGGCAATGCGCAGCGCGCGCACTGCCGTCTTCGCGCGCACCGTAGCGCCCGAGGCGTGTTCGTGGATGACGCCCATTTCGCCTTGCAGCTCGTTGCGGCCCACGACCGCGACGATGAACTCGCCCTGCCGGCGTCTCGCCGACGATTTCGACTTCGCCTTCGATGATCACGTACACGCTGTCCGGCGGCTCGCCGCGGCTCATCAGGAGCTCGCCGGGACCGAACTTCACCGCGCGGCTGGTGAACGCCAGCAGCTTGAGCTTGGCCGGATCCAGTCCCCCGAAGAAGGGGACCTTGCGCAGCATTTCCGCTTCCTGAAAGACATCCACTCGAGAGCCTCCGCGGCGCGGGCCGGACGCCATTTCGGCAACAGAATACGGCATCGCCCGACGGGAGGAAAGGTGGGCGACGCGAGGAGCCGGCATGCGGCTGTTATGCTGCACCGTGGCAATTCCGGGCCGCAGGGAGGACGAGAAGTGACGACGGCTACCGACGAATTCTACCGCGACATCATCGAAGGCCTTTCGATCTATTCCGGGCAGCGCGTTCGCAGCGCGACGTGCTCGCCACGATCAGCCGGCATCACGCGCAGGACCTCGGCGCCGCCTTCAGCAAGAACCAGATCGCGAGCAAGATGTGGCTCGCCGAGGCGCTGCTTCGAAGCCGCGGCGGCCCGGAGCTATGCCAACGTCACCATTCTCGGCGGCTGGTTCGGCGTGCTGGCGGCCGTGCTGCTGCACGATCCGCGCTTCTCGATCGGCAAGGTCACGAGCATCGACATCGATCCGCGGTGCGCCGCCGATAGCATCGGTCGGTGAACGCGACGCATGTGCGCTCCGGCAAGCTTCGCCGCGCGCACCGCCGACATGCTCGACCTCGACTACGGTCGGCGATCGCGCGGCGCGGCCGACCGCCGCGCCAGCCGACCTCGCTCATCAATACGAGCTGCGAGCATCTCGCCGGACTTCGGCCGCTGGTACGAACGGGTCCCGGCACGGGCAACGGCTCGTCCTCCAGTCGAACGACTATTTCGCCTGCGACCAGCACGTCAACTGCGTTCCCGACCTCGCGGCCTTTCGCGCCCAGGCGCCGATGCACGAGGTGCTGTTTGCGGGCGAGCGCAAGATGAAGCGCGTTACGTGCGCTTCATGCTGATCGGGCGGAAATGACGGCGCCGAACGCCATGTGAGCATCGACCCACGTCGCTGCCACCGTGTGCGCGCGTGCGCGCGAAGAGCTCGGCGAGGAACTGCCAGGCGGCAGCGTCGAGGTCAAGGTGGTGAGTCAGGAGTCCCGCTCGGCTCCGAGGGTCGGCGCTGCCTTCGCGCCGCGCCTGCAAGATGCAGCGACCAGGCGCTCGATCGCAGTCTCCGACGCCAATGAATGCGCGATCGCGCCGCCATGCGATCAGGTCGACATGCGTGTTGCATTGCACAAGACCGGCGAACGGATTCGGATGTTGCTCGCGGCCCGAACGTCGACAGCCCGCGGAAGCCGGCTTCCGGCAGTCGCGCGATCACTCGGGATCGATGCGGTTCCACGGCGGCACGAGCACGGGCGCGAAGCGCCCGTCGAAGCGTCGCTCGAAGCGCGCTGCTGCCCTCCTCGAGCTCGGCGATCGACCTGTTCGCAGCGGCCGGTGCGCGCCAAGCTCCCAGTTGCGCGCACCAGGCGGTGCATGGTTGCTGGTGGGCATAGCCATGCTGGACGATCGTCGCCAAGGGGCGTTCGCGAGCCGGCGTCGGCGAGACTTTCTTCGATGAGCGCCGGAATCACCGCGAGCGCAATGGGAACATTGCGCGCCATTTGCGATTTCGAGCAAGCCGGCCGAGCGCGGGCGAATCGCGGCAGGCGTCGTCGTCGCGGCACCAGAGATCGGCGCTGCCGGCCCGCCGCGCGCCAGGCGTCGAGCTCGTCGTCGAGACGGCTGCCATCCGCGCACTGGGCTATTCGTCACTGGACTATCCCTCTGCGCTCCGTGCGTGCGCCGCGAGGAGTTCAGCGACGATCGCGGCACTGCGCGCCGCGCCATCGCTGTCGAAGTTCCACGTGCCCCAGCGCTCGCGGCGTGCCTGCGGAGTCCACGGCCGCGGCGAGGATGTCCGGGAGTACTGGTGCGATCGTCGACGACGATCCGCGAGGTCGAAGTCGCGCGAGGCGCACGCCGCGCGCGCGCTGCTCCGTTTCGCCGTTGCCGGTGAACGGAACCACGACCGGCTCGCGCGCCGCTCGCGACGACGTCGAGCACCGTGTTGTATCCGCCTTGCGACACCGACACGAACGCCCGCCGCAAGCAGCGCCGCGAAAATCGACGCGCGCAGCGTTCGACGACGGCCGTTGGGCCCGGCTGCGCGCAGTCAAGCCGCTGCCATGCCGTCGATCCGGAATGTTCGGGCCGGCCAGCACCCGCCAGGTCAGGTGGCCGAACCGCGACTTCGGCTGCGCCGCGAGGCGCCAGCGCCAGCAGTTCGATGCCGACACCGCCTCCACCCGCCGAGACCACAACTTCCTTCCGGCTCGCCACCCTCGCCTATCGCAAGCCGGTCGCCCGGCGTCAGCACGAAGCCCGTGTAATGCACCGGCGGCCCGAGCTCGTGCAGCAGCGGAAACGTCTCCTCGAATCGCGCGAAGCGCGGGATCGCCATGCACGAGGATCGCGTCGAACCAGGTCTTCGCCCAGCCCAGCATCTCGCGCTCCCGCTCCAGCTTTGTGCTGCATCTGCAGAATCTCGCGCACCGAGCCGATCACGAGCGGCCGCGGACGCGTCGCCTCGATCCGCTCGAGCAGCGGCATGAGCTCGAAGCGCAGCGACCGTCGCCCGAACGGGAACGTTTCGAAGATGACGGCATCGGGCTTCACGGCATCGTAGCGTCGCGAGCAGCAGGTCGCGCCGCGACTTGCGATAGGCGTCGTCGATGGGAACGTAAGTTCGCCGTCGCGCAGCGGCATGAAGCTCGCGTCGGAGACCCGGATCGGCGGCAGCTGGACGATGCGGACGCCGCGGGGCATGCGCCCGCCGATCGGCATTCCGCCGGTCACGAGGTGCACGTCGCAACCCGGTCTCCGCAAGCGCCTCGGCGATGAGGCGGGCGCGCATCAGATGGCCGATGCCCAGCAGATGCTGGACATAGATCATGACGGCTGGCATGGTCCGGTGCCTGGTGACGATCCGTGAAGGAATAGCGCGGCGAATCCTCGCCGGGATCCGCGGAAGCCTGCGGTTCACGTCCCCGCGGCTTTCGCCCGGACCGGCGTGGCGCTACCGACGTGCATCGCCACGAGATCGGTGATGATGTCGAGGCCGCCCAGCATCCGCTTGCGCGCCGCGGGAGGACGGCAGCGGCTGTTGCGCGAGACCGCGCAAGCGCCTCGCCCATGACGTCCGCATCGCGCGTGCCACGCGGGTCGAGCGTGCGAACGAGTCCCAGTTCGGCGGCCCGCAACGCCCGCAGCAGCTGTTCCTCGCGCGGCTTGGTGCGCGGGACGAGAATCGCCCGCTTGTCCAGCGACAGAATTTCGCAGAAGGTGTTGTATCCGGCCATCGCCACCACGCCGACCGCCTTCTCCATCAGCAGCTCGACGTGCGCGTCGAAGGTCACCACGGCGATGCGCGGCAGGCGCTTTGCGCGCTCGCGGAACTGGCGCTGCATCGCGGGCGGCATGAACGGGCCGAGCACCAGGACGGCCGCCAACGGAATGCCCGGATCGTGCTCATAGGCGCGCAACACCCAGTCGACCACCGACATGCCGTCGTCGCCGCCGCCCACGGTCACGAGCACGTAGGGCTGCTCGCCGACCGGGATCGCGACCGCTTCGGTCAACTGCGGCACCGCGCGGCGCAGATACCCCGTGTACAGGAATCTTCTTGCGCACGGACAACGGACAGGCGACGCCGGCGACCGGATCGGCGAATTCTTCGAGGCCATAGACCCAGATCTCGTCGTAGAGATGCTCGAGCGCGGGCAGCACCTGCTTCCGTTTCCACTCCTTCAGCAGGAGCTTCGGCTCGTCCATGATGTCGCGCAAGCCGAGCACCAGAGTGGTCCCCTGCGCCTTCAGCATCTGCAGCGTGGGCACGACCTCGCCCTTGAGGCCCAGCGGCTCCTTGTCGACGATGAACAAGTCGGGCCGGAAGGAGAGCGCCGTCTGCCGGATGATGGCGGCGCGCATTTCCATCGTCTGGTCGAGCGCGATGTGGAGGCCGAGCGACTGGTACTCGCCGTCGGAGAGCTTGATCACGCCCGGAATCCGGACGAAATCGACCCGCGAACGGAAGTCGAAGCTGCCGATGATGGGCGAGCCGGACAGGATGAGCACCGACACGCCCTTGAACCGGTCGACCACCGCATGCGCGATCGCGCGGCACCGGCGCAGGTGGCCGAGGCCGAAGCTGTCGTGGCTGTAGATCAGGATCCGTGCGTCGTTGAGTCTTTCCACGTCATCCTCTGCCTCTGCTGCCGGTTGCCGGATCCCGGCCTGCCGGTTGCCGGATCCCGGGCTGCCGGTTGCCGCCGGTATTATCCACGGTTGAGACTTTGCCGCAACGATCCGAATAAGTTCCGGCCTTCGCCCCATCTTGCCACAACTCGTCGGGCCGGCGCCCTCATATCCCACGCAACGGCGCGGGATTTTGGAATGGCACTCCGCCAAGGTATATTCAGGTTGGATGGAGTTCGCCAGACGGATTACCGGAGCAATCGCGGATCCGTGCTGCAGGTACCGTTCCCATTCCCGGCAAAGGCTCCCCATCCGATGAGCAAGCGATGAGCGCGATATCTGAGCGCCGAAGCGGCGGCGACGCATCGGCGGGCACCCCGACGGGATTGGTCACGTTCCTGTTCACCGACATCGAGGGCAGCACGCGGCTGTGGGAAGAGTACGCCGAGTCGATGCGCATGGCGCCTCGCGCAGCCACGACGTGCTTGCTCCGGCAGGCGATCGGACAACACCGCGGCTTCATCTTCAAGACGGGCGGCGACGCATTCTATGCCGCTTTCGCCAGCGCCACCGACGGACGCGGTCGCGGCGACGGTCGCCACGCAGCAGGCGCTTGCCACGGAGCCATGGCCCGGACAAGCGGTCATTCGCGTCCGGATGGGATTGCATACCGGGGCGGCGGAATTTCGCGACGGCGACTACTTCGGGCCGCCGCTCAATCGCGTCGCGCGCATGATGGCCGCGGGCCACGGCGGGCAAACGCTCGTTTCGGTCGCGACGCGCGAGGCCTGCGGCGAGACCGCTGCCCGACAGACGCATCGCTGGTCGCACTGGGCGAGTTCACGTTCAAGAGATCTGCCGCAGCCGCAAACTGTTCTATCAGCTGGTCCATCCGAGCCTGCGGTCGACGTTTCCCGCGCTGCGGACCGTTGCCGCCCAGGAGACGGTGCCCGTCGATCGCGGTGCTGCCGTTCGTCAACATGAGCCATGACGAGGAGAACGAATACTTCGCCGACGGTCTGTCCGAGGAACTGCTCAACGTGCTGGCCAAGATCAAGGGGCTTGCGCGTGGCGTCGCGCACGTCGGCGCGCACCTTCAAGGGCAAGGAGATCGACATCGCCGACGGCTGGCGCAGCAGCTGCAGGTCGCCAACGTGCTGGCCGGCAGCGTGCGCAAGGCCGGCAAGCGGGTGCGCATCTCCACGCAGCTCGTCGAGGCGGCGAAGGACGAGACGCTGTGGTCGGAGACGTACGACCGCGAGCTCGACGACATCTTCGCGGTCCAGGACGACATCGCGCAGTCGGTGGTGCAGGAGTTGCGCGAGCGGCTGCTCGGCAAGCCCGCCGACGGTTCCGAGGCCGCCAAGGTGATCGCCGAGGTGCAGGCGGCGTCCAAGGGGCGCAGCGACAACCCCGAGGCGTACCGCCTGTACCTGCAAGGGCAGTTCTTCCGCGACCAGCTGAACCAGGACGCGACCGCGCGGGCCGTCGAGTGCTACCAGCAGGCGCTCAAGCTCGATCCCGAGTACGCGCTGGCCTTGGCCGGGCTTTCGCGCGCGATGTCGGACCTCGCTGGCCAGAACTGGATTCCGCGCACGGACGGCTACGAAATCGCCCGAACCGCGGCCCAGAAGGCGGTCACGCTCGAGCCGACGCTCCCCGAAGCGCATACCGCGCTCGGCTGGGTCCTGGGATGGTACGACTGGAACTGGAAGGCCGCGGATGCCGTCGTTCCAGCGGGCGCTGGAGCTCGCGCCGGGCAGCACGCTGGCGATCAACGGCGCGGCGACGTTCTTCGGCAATCGCGGCAACCTCGATGTGCGCGGTCGGCGCTCTTCCGTCGCGCCGTCGGCCTCGATCCGCTGAACGTCCCGGTCAACCGCAACCTCGGCCTCTATTGTCTCGCCGCCGGGGCGCATGCAGGAGGCCGAGGCCGCGCTGACCAAGACACTGCAGCTCAGCACGCAAAGCGGGATGACGCTACTGCTGGCGCGGCCTCGTCGCGTCTCGCTCGAGGGCCGTCTCGACGAAGCCCTCGGCCGACATGCAGAAGGAGGTCAGCCCGATCTTCAAGCTGGTCGGCACGGCGATCGTCCAGCATGCGCGCGGCGATGTGCGAGGCGTCCGACGACGGCGCTGGCGGCGCTCGATCGGCGAATACGGCGCGCGACAGCCCGTACCAGGTCGCCGAGGTCTACGGCGCGCGCGGCGAGGCCGACAAGGCGTTCGAGTGGCTCGAGAAAACCTATGCCGACCGGGACCCCGGGCTGTCGTACATGAAGATGGATCCGAACGCTCGCCAAGATCCGCGAGCGATCCGCGCTGGCTTCCGCTGCTCAGGAAGATCGGGCTCGACGACTAGACGGAGCGCCGCGGCACCTCTTCGAGAACGCGTAACCCGCTCCAGGCGCGAGCGCGGAGCGGGTTAAGATCAGGACAGACGGCTACTGCGGCGGACCGTTGTAGAGCTCGGCCGAGGTTGTTGGTACGGGGTCGCCCCACCCGTCACACCGCCAGTCACGAGGATGCGACCGTCAGGCAGCAGTGTCGCGCGATGCCACGCGCGGCCGGCCGCCATCGACGCGCCACCGTCGAACTTCGGAGAAGCTGGTGGATTGATCCCGGGGTCGAAGAGTTCGGAGCTCGTGAGCTGCGTCACCGTCAGGTCGCCGAACCCCCTGCAGCAAGCGGCCAGCCATCGTTGAGCGGCGTCATCGTGAACGAGCGACGGGCATCCGTCAGATCATCCGCCGTAGAGACACTTGACCACGACGGCGTGGCAGTGCAGCCGGGTCGTAGACTCTCTGCGCTAGTGAGCAGCGAGCTGATTGAAGTGTCGGTCGCGGCCGAGCCACCCGCAACAAGCACCCGTCCATCGGACAGTAGCGTCGCCTCATGGCCGAACCGAGCTTCGGTCATTGGTGCTGCAGCCGCGATAGATCCCTGATCCGGCACCTGACGGATCGTAGAGATCGACGGTCGAATTCACCGTTGTATGTGCTTCCATCGGCACTCGTGTGCCCGCCGGCGATCAGGACCTTACCGTTTCGAGCAGCGTCGCCGTGTGGCTATCTCTCGCCACGGTCAGGTCCGGCCCTGCGGTGAGCGTCGGCCCTGCCGGATCGAAGACGTACGTCGAGATCTTCGTATTTCCGGTGAGGTCCGCGCCGCCCGCGATGAGCACCTTGCCCGACGGCAGCAGCGTCGCCGTGTGGAAGCGCAGCGGACTTGCCAGTACAGGCAACAGAGTCGTCCAGCTTCCGGCTGCCGGATCAAACAGTTGCAGGCTGGTGTTGCCACCGCCCACGACGAGCACATTTTACCGTTCTGCAGCAGCGTCGCCGTGTGGCCTTCCGGACGCAGTGTTCAGTCGGCTCCACGCTAGTGAACACTCGTCCGCTCCGACCACCAGACACCGATGGACGCCCACGTATCCGGACAGTAGACCTCGACCGACTGCGGTTGCCGTTCCGCGGTCGCATCGATGTAGCCGCCGGCAATGCACACGGCCGTCGCCGGCGTTGAGCAGCGTCGACGTGTGCCGCGCGCGCGCTGTCGCATGTTGCCCGCGGTCAGAGAAGCCTTCGATGCGCAGATCCGAATTGACGGAGGTCGCCGGCAGGAAGTTGGAGCTTCTCGGATAGCTGAACGTAAGCGCGTAGGTCCCCGGTGCAGGCGTTGTGCCGGTCGCGCTGAACGTCCCATCCGTCCCGCCGGGTGCCCGCTTGTGAGCGTCGTGCTGTTCGGAGCAACGTCGATCGTCGGCGCGTTCAGCGGGTAGACGGCCGGGAACCCGGACGCGAGAGCTTCGCCGTCTCACGGTCGTCGTCGTATCGGGGAACGACGTGAAGTACAGCAGGTCGATCGCGGTAAATTGAACCGGCGCCTTCGCGATGTTTGAAGTCTTGCGTGCACCTGCGGTGCCGGGTTGTAGTTCGGTGTCGCCAGTCTGATTCGCGGCGATCGTGCAGGTCCCTGCGCCGACTGAGCGTCACGCTCGCACCGACATTGGTGCACGTATCGGGCGTCAGCGAGCCGAACGTGATCAGCGATGCCGGACGGTGGCGCGGTCGGGCTCAAGCTCGTCGCGCTGACCGGTTACCGGCGGGTCGCCGAAGATGACGCCGGAAGGTGCCGCGCCAAATGCGATGATCTGATTCGCCTTGTCAATGATGAAGCTTTGCGTCTTCGTCAGGGCCGGCTTGTAATTCCCGTTTCCGCCCTGGTCGGCACTGATCGTGCATCGTACCAGCGCCCTGGACGGTCACGACACCGCTCGTTCCACTCGTCGTGCAAACCGAGGCCGTACTAGAGCTGTACGTCACCGCAAGGTTGTTCGGCGGAGACGTCGACGGCGGCGCAGTCGGACTCGACACCGTGCTGGTCACCGTCGTCGTCGTCGGCGTCTTGAAGACGAGATCGTGATCGGCCGGGATCGTCCCATACGCGATTGACTGCGACGCACGATCGATGAAGATCGTCTTTGTGTTCGCGGAGGCCGGTGCATAGATCTCGTTCCCGGCCTGGTTCGCCGTGACGACGCAGCTGGGAGGTGAGCCCGTCGCGGAGTCGATAAACAGGGTGTAGTTCTTGTAGTTGCTGTCGCTGTCGGTGCCCAAATGGCACGCCCCGCCAGTCGCCGAGAACACGATCGGTTGAAGAACGCCCGCGCCGCTCAGCCTGTCGCTCGACGCGGACGACCGCAGGTCGATCGGGGCGCCGTTGTTGTTGTAGACGAGCGGCGACGGCGTAAAGGTGACCGTCGTCGGATGCGGCAGCACCGTCACCTTGATCACCTGGCGGTCCGTCTGCGGCGGCGCGCCCGTGTCGGCGACGCTCGCCAGCATGTAGAAGTCACCCCAGTACTTCGGCGTGAACGTCGCCGTGGCCGCGCTGTTGAACGACGCGTCGGTCGTGAACGACCCCATCGCGATCGTGCCAGGCGGGCAAGGCACGCTCGCCTGCGGCCCGTTGGGCCCGTTGACCGATCAGCGGCGTGCCGGCCGGCCAGCCAGCTCGACGTCTTCGGCCCGTAGAGGGTCTGCGCCGCCGTGTCGATGTAATAGTTGCCGAGCGCGCCGAGCGTCGGACGCCGGCGCGCCGACGCCGTTCAGCACCGGGTTGCCGAACTTGTCCGCGCACACCGCTGCGCCGGTGATCGGCGCGATCCCGCCGAACGTGCGGAACGTCGGCGTCGCGGTGTCGAGCGTGACAGAAGGCGGGCGCGGCCGGGAAGTTGAGCGTCCGGATGACGAGCGGACCGTTCAGTGCTGTTCGCGTTCGGACGTGACGGTCTTGATGCCCCATTGCAGCAGGTCGACGGGATCCGGCGGGGATGCGCCGCCCGACGCCGATCGCGCTGAATCGTCGCGTACGCGTACTCGCCGGCCGCGAGCGACAGCATCGCCGCATTCGGGTCGTCGGGCAGGAACTTCCCGAAGTTCGGGTCGCTCGGGATCGATCAGCGGCAGGTCGGAGACGTTCGACACCTCGGTGTTCGCCTGCGCGATCCCGACACGGATGGAGCGACCCGTTGACACGGCGGGTCCGGTCGGCGGAATCGCGACCGGCACGAGCGCGACCTTGCGCAGCACGAGCTGCAGCTTGTAGCCAGCCGGCGTCGTGCAGGTGTAAGCCGGGCGCACCGGTGCAGATCGCGTCCCGCAGCATCAGCTTGAGCGCGAGGATCGTGTCGGTGTTGCCGCGGTTGCGGATCGTGAACGTCGTCTCCTTGAAGTTGCTGTTCGTGAGATCGCCGGTCTGGAACGAGTTCTTGGCGATCTCGACCGCGCCAGTCTCGATCGTCGAGAGCGCATCCGGGTCGCCGCCGTGCGCGCCGTCACCCAGCGGGGCGTTGGACAGCACGGCGTTGGACAGCACGTTGTTCGACAGCGCGTTGTTGGAAAGCGCGGCGTTCGACAGCACGACGTTGGACAGCACCGCGTTGGTCAGCGCGTTGTTCGTCAGCATCGCGTTGGACAGCGCGTTGTTCGGGTCGAGGTTCGACAGAACCGACGTTGGTCAGCGCGTTGTTCGAAAGCACCGCGTTGGACAGCGCGACGTTCGCCGGGTCGAGATTGGTCAGCGCGGCATTGAGCGCGTTGTTCGACAGGACGACGTTCGACAGCACCGCGTTGGACAGCGCGTTGTTCGACAGCACCGCGTTGGACAGCACCACATTCGGACAGCGCGGCGTTGGTCAGCGCAGTTGTTCGACAGCGGGTCGTTCGACAGCGCCGCGTTCGCGGGGTCGAGGTTGGAAAGCACCACGTTGGACAGCACCACATTCGACAGCACGGCGTTGGTCAGCGCGTTGTTCGACAGCGCGTTGTTCGTCAACACGTTGTTCGACAGCGCGTTGTTGGTCAGGACCGCATTCGACAGCACGACGTTGCCGACGTTGTCGATCGCCGTGTCGGCCAGCGGGCCGGTGCCGTCGCCGTTCTTTACGAGCGGCGCGTTCGCGTCCGGGTTGAGCAGCACCTGCGTCAGTGAACGTGTTGTCCGTCGTGTACGTTGGCGGACCGCTCGGCGGGATGGTTCGGCGGGCCGGCCAAGCTCTGGACCTGCACCGTCACCTTGGCGTTTCCGGTGCCCGACTTCGCCCAGACCACGCGCGCCGCTGACGACTTCGGCTGGACGAAGACGAAGACCGGCGTGACCGTGGACCGGAGGCCAGCTCGGCTGTCTTGAACGCCGCCCTCCCGCCCGCGGGCTGCGCGGGCAGCGTGAGCGCGTACCAGCGCTCGGTGTCGCTCAGGTTGCGCACCGTGACGACGAAGCTGCGCTCGGCACTCGAATCCAGCAGCTTCGAGTTCGCGCCGGCGAACGCGACGGAGTTCTCGGCGATGGCGGCCGTATAGACGTTCTGGTTGCGATTGCCGGCGTAGCCGGGGCCGCCAAGTCGTGCCGACCTTCACGCCGGTGATGTTGCCGTTCGCGTCCTTCGTGAAGTCCGTCGTCTGGCAGGCCGGCGTCCGTCCAATCCCCGCTGAGGGGGTATCACGTCGCGGTTGTCGGTGAACGCGACGTGAAACACGGGCGCGAAGCCGCCGGTGACGAACGCACCGTTCGTGGTGACGCCCGGCGTTGAACTTATACGGCTGCGCGACGTCGCCGGTCGCCACGATGAGCTGACCCGCCGAGTCGATGTAGTCGCCGATGAACGCCCCTGTCCCGTTCGAGAACATCGCCAGGTTCTGCGGGCTGACTTCCTTCTGCACGATCCTCGTAGGTGCCCTGCGCGGTCTGCGCGGTGTTGCCGAACGTGTACCGCGAGACGCGGCTCGACTGCGAAATTCGGCGAGTCCGCCGGGATCGGCCATCGCGGTGTAGGCGTCGAGCGTGTGCCGCCGGACAAGGCCCGGCGAGCCGTCCGTCATGTAGGTGGTCCAGACCGCATCCGGGTTGTAGCAGTGGTCGAGGCGCAGCCTTCTGCGCCGCCGGCAGCGTCGACAGCGGCGGCTGCGAGACGTCGATGTGGCAGGCCGCATCGAGGTTGGAGTTCTTGGCGGCGCGGCGACACCTCGACCCGCTCGCTCACGTTGGTGCACCCAGGGTTGGTTGCCGGGCACACCAGCACGCCTTGCGTGTGATCCTCGCGTGAATCGAGCCACGTGGCGAGCAGCTTGCCGCCGGAGAACGTCAGCGACGACTGGATCTGATGGCCGCGCGAGTGCGTGTAGGCGGGGATCCGTTCGGCTGAATCACGTTCACGGAGTAGGCATCGTCGACCGCCTTTGGGATGCCGAAGGTCGTGCCGCCGTTGGTGGAGGTCGCGACCACGATGCGGGCGTCGCCAGTCGGCCGGGATGGCCGACGGACAGCGCGTAGCTCGGCGGCGCCGTCGAAGGCGCGACCTTGCGCTGCGACCACGCGACGTGCACGCGACTCTGGCCGTTCGCGCCGACCGACACGGCCACGCTCGGGAAGTCGAGCGTACGGATCGAAACGCCCGTCGAGCCCTGGTCGTACGGATTGAACGCCGACGTGACGGTTGTCGGCTTGCTCCACGTTTTGCCACCGTCCGTGGACTTGCTCATCAAGATCTGGTCAGGAACGGCAGGGGAACCCGGTGCGGCGGGTATGAAGAAACCGCGCCAGACGATGTATACGGCTCCAGTCAGAGGATCGATGGCGCTGCTCGTGCCCTGGTTCTTGTTGCCGCCGCTGGTTATCTTGATCGGCTTGGCGAAGGTCTTGCCGCAGTCGCTCGAGACCGCCACATAGATGTCCGGCTTGTTGCTGTTGCCCGTGAAATTGGCGTAGGAGACGTACACGTTGAACGCGCCAACTGTCTCCGCGGCGTTCGTGACATCCGTGCGGGTGGTCTTGGTCCACGAGAGGAGCTCGCAGGTGTTGTTGCCGTTCCAGCTGCGCCGGCCGACGTCGACCGGCGATCCACGGCTTGTCCTTGCCTTGGCCCGGAGTGCCGACGTCGATGATGTTCAGCACGTCGGGCAGGATCGGATCCTCGGCCGACTTGATCACGACGTTCTTGACCGTGCATGCCGGGGGACCACCGGTGCAACCGTCGGGAATGCGGACGGTGGCGCATCCCCGGTGCCGGGGTGGTGCATTCGCGCAGGTCGGTTGCGCGCTGGATGTCGTTGTTCTTGTCGACGAAGCGCTGGACGGCGACGACGCCGGCCGCGCTGGTGTCGCGCGTGCCGGCGATGAACGAGAGGAAGAACGTGCCGTAAGGTCCCGCCCGGACCGTCGGGTCCGCGCCGAAGTTGGGCTTCTTCGCCTTCAGCGCCGCGGTGAGCCCCGTGCTGTCGTTGCACTCCGGGATGTTGATCGGGCAGCCGCCGAGCGGCGTCGAGCGCCACGTCGCGCCGCCGTCAATGGACTTGTAGATCTGGACCCAGGCTTCCGGATCGTCCAGCTCTTCGGCAATCTCGACGGGAACCAGGCGATAGTCGTTCGGACCCCGCGAGCAGATGCCGCGGGATTGCGCGACGAGACGGCGATCGACGGCTCGTTCTGCTTGGTCAGGAACGGATCGCCTTCCGGCCACTTGGTCCCTGGACCATGTTGACGTTCGGGCCCACGGACGGACGCGCGCGAACGCCGAAACCGGACAACTGCAGGCAGGCACCGACGGCCGCTGCGCGCGAGAATTGAGAATGTCGACCGTATGCTTTCCACGATGTGCCTCAATTTTTGCGGCACTTCATTCCCTGCCGGTATCGCGCGGGCGCGAACGACGGGAAACTACAGCTCGGACCACCTGCGGACGGCAACACATGGCGCAATACCCTGCGAGGCAATGCCTCAGGGTCCGATGCTCATGCCCGTTTCCCCTACCCCGACTCGTGGTCTATTCTTATAATCCCGATTTGTACTCCGACCAGCGCGAGTGTCGATGACAGAATATGCAGGAATGCGCGACGACGCACGCACCTGTCAAGTACAGGGAGCCAGCGGCTGCAGAAACCGGACGCATGCTAGTTACCCGGTCCCCCACCGCGTGATGAGCGCGAACTGTTCCGGTCGCTCCGGGTGACCTTGCATGACGATGGCATTTTCCATCGACGCGCCATTTGCGCGCGATCACCGCGAGCGCCTCGTCGGCGGTCAAGCCTTGCTCGCGCAGCAGACAGCCGACGACGGTGCCCGTCCGGCCCACCCCCGCCCAGCAGTGCACGTAGACCGGCTCTCCCGCGTCCATTGCGTCGTACATCGCATCGAGGATCGTCCGCATCAGTGCCGCCGATGGCACGTCGAGATCGCGAATCGCGAAGCCGTCGCGAATGGCCAGCGCTGTAGGCCACGGATCGCTGCGCAGCGCTCGCGGAGCGCCGGTGCGTATGCGGCTCGTTCGCCGTCCTCGGTGAGATCGATGAACTGCCGGATGCCGGCGTCGAGCAGCGCGTCGATCGCTGGCGCCACCTCGCGCGCAGGCGCTTCGGCCGGATGCTCGCCGGCGAGCACGCGCCCGGGATCAGCCAGTAGCAGTTGGCGTGCGGCCGCGGGAGGCAGTCGCCCGGGTGTCAGAAGAGCTCGCGGTGGATGAACGGATGGGCGCATCCGGCCTTGCGCTCAGTGGGCGAGGATCTTCGACAGGAAATCCTTCGTCCGCTCGCTCTTCGGATGGCTGAAGAACTCGGCCGGCGTGTTCTGCTCGATGATCTGGCCCTGGTCCATGAAGATCACGCGGTCGGCGACCGAGCGCGCGAAGCCCATCTCGTGCGTCACGCAGAGCATCGTGATGCCCATGCTCGCGAGCTCGATCATCACGTCGAGCACTTCCTTGATCATCTCGGGATCGAGCGCCGAGGTCGGCTCGTCGAACAGCATGATCTTGGGCGTCGAGGCAGAGCGCGCGGGCGATCGCCACGCGCTGCTGCTGGCCGCCCGAGAGCTGCAGCGGATACTTCGCCGCCTGCTCCGGCGATCTTGACGCGCTTCAGCTGCTGCATCGCGCGCTCGTCCGCCTCCTTCTTCGGCATCTTGCCGACCCACATCGGCGCGAGCGTCAGGTTCTCGCAGCACGGTCAGGTGCGGAAACAGGTTGAACTGCTGGAACACCATCCCGACCTTGCTTGCGGATCGCCTCGATCGCCTTCAGGTCGTCGGTGAGCTCCACGCCGTCGACCTTGAGCGTGCCCCTGCTGATGCTCCTCGAGGCGGTTGATGCAGCGGATCAGCGTCGACTTGCCGGAGCCCGACGGCCCGCAGATGACGATCCGCTCGCCGCGGCGCGACCGAGAGGTCGATGTCGCGCAGCACGTGGAAGCTGCCCGTACCACTTGTTGACCTTGCGCGAACTCGATGATCGGTTCGGTCGCCTGCATGGGAGCCTCGGTCGGTCTTCCTAGTTTGCGGCGGGTGCCGGTGTTGAGGTGCCGCTCGATCCACTGGCTGTAGCGCGACATCGCGAAGCAGAAGACGAAATAGATCGCGGCGACGAAGAGCTGCCCTCGAGGAAGAACTTGCGCCAGTCGGAGTCGCCCGAGCGCGAGCTGCAGCGCGCCGGTGAGATCGTAGAGGCTCACGATCGTGACGAGCGAGGTGTCCTTGAACGTGCCGATGAACGTGTTCATGATCGCCGGCACGACGAGCCGCAGCGACTGCGGCAGCACGACCTTGCGTGCCGTCTGCCAGTACGAGAGCCCGAGCGAGGCCGCCGCCTCGATCTGCCCGCGCGGCAGCGCCTGCAGCCCGCCGCGCACGACCTCGGCGAGATAGGCGGCCGGAGAACAGGATGATCCCGACCTGCACGCGCACCAGCACGTCGATCGTCCATCCCGCCGGCATGAACAGCGGGAACATGAACGACGCCATGAACAGCACCGAGATCAGCGGCACGCCGCGGATCAGCTCGACGTAGAGCACGCATAGCGTGCGGATGCCCGGCAGACCGCGAGCGGCGGCCGAGCGCCACCAGGATCGACAGCGGAAACGCGACGCGCGAGGCCGATCGTCGACAGCATGATCGTCAGCGGAAATCCGCCCCAGCGCGCGGTGTCGACCGGGGTGAGGCCGAACACGCCGCCGTGCATCAGCACGAAGAACGCCGCGAGCATCGACGACCCACGCGCCGATCAGCCACGGCTTCCAGAACGCGCGATAGCAGCTCGCCGCGAGCAGCGCGACCATCAGCGCGGTTGCGACCAGCGGCCGCCACTGCTCCTCGTACGGGTAGCGCCCGAACAGGATCAGCCGGTACTTCTCGGCGATCACGCCCCAGCACGCGCCCGCATGGCCGATCGCGCGGCAAGCCTCGTTGTCCGGGCGCGGCGACCGCGTTGAACACCGCCCAGTCGAGCAGCGGCGGCACGGTACTGCACGAGGATCGCGAGCACGATCAGCGTGCCGAGCGTGTTCTTCCAGTCGCTGAAGAGGTTGCGCTTGAGCCACGGCAGACACGCCTTCCGTCGCCACGCGGCGGCGGCCGTCGCGGCGTCGAACCGAGTCTGGCAGCGGCGCTCACTGGCTCGATCGGCGCTCATCGCTCGCGGATCAGGGAACGCCGGTTGTACAGATTCATGATCAGCGCCGTGAGCAGCGACATCGTGAGATAGGCGAGCATCACGAGCGAGATCGCCTCGATCGCGCGGCCGGTCTGGTTCAGCGTCGTCGTCGAGATCGACACGAGTTCGGGATAGCCCGACCGCAACGGCGAGCGACGAGTTCTTGGTGAGGTTCAGGTACTGGCTCGTGATCGGCGGGATGATCACGCGCAGCGCCTGCGGCAGCAGGATGAGCCGCGTTTCCTGCATCCCGCTCGAGCCCGAGCGCCGCGGCGGCCTCGTGCTGGCCGTACGCGCACCGCCTGGATGCCGCCGCGGACGATCTCCGCGATGTAGCTCGCCGTGTAGAGCGTGAGGCCGATCAGCACGGTGAGGAACTCCGGCGTGACGGCGCCGCCGCCGACAACGGTGATCTCGGTCTTCTCCGGGATGTCGAGCGCGCGTCGGCGCGCCGCCCGCGAGCCAGCCGATGAAGCTGCCATGCCGACGATGAGTCGCCAGCGCGGGCAGGACGACCGGGCAGTGCGCGCTGCCGGTCGCCTCGAACCGGCGCCGCGCGAACTTCGCCCAGCCCACGGCGGCGACGCATGCCGGACGACGATGCCGATCGACCACGACACGTGGCCCGAGCGCCCAGACCGGAATCGGATACTGGAGACCGTTCTTGCTGAAGAAAACGCCCGGCAGCGGCTGCAGCGCTTCGTCGATCGGCGGCAGGAACTCGGTGAAGACGAAATACCAGATGAAGAGCTGCAGCAGCAGCGGCACGTTGCGGAACGTCTCGACGTACGCGCGTGCAAAGCGAGCGCAGCAGAAAGTTCTGCGACAGCCGCCCGATGCCGATCGAGCGTGCCCGATGATCGTCGCCGAGCACGATGCCGACGATCGCGACGCGCAGCGTATTCGACAGGCCGATCGAGGTAGGCCTTGAAGTAGGAGTCCGCAGAGTCGAACTCCCAGAGGCTCTCGCTGATCGCGAAGCCCGCCGGCTGCTGTCAGGAAGTCGAACCCGCTCTGGATCCCGCGCACGCGCATGTTGAGGAGCGTGTTGTGGACGAGATACCAGCCCGCCGCGACGACGAGCAGCGACGGCGATGACCTGATAGACGAGGCCGCGGAACGCCGCGCTGCGCCACGACCATCGGAACTGCTTGGCTGGAGCCGCCATCGACGCCGTCGTTCGCGGGTTGGAAGTCGAGTCTCGCGGCGCGATCCCGCGCACGCGAGCGCCGGGCGCGCGGCGAATGCCCGGCGCCCGGCCAGCGATGCCGCTAGCGCACCGGCGGGGCGTACATGCAGGCCCGCCCTTGTTCCACAGGTTGTTGGCGCCGCGCGGCAGCTTCAGCGCCGACTTCGGGCCGACGTTGCGCTCGAAGATCTCGCCGTAGTTGCCGACGGCCTTGATGCGCGCGATACGCCCAGTCCTTGTCGAGGCCGAGCAGCTTGCCCGTGTCCTCCGACGTGCCGAGGATCCGCTGCACGACCGGGTCGGTGCTCGTCTTCATCTGGTCGACGTTCGCCTGCGTGATGCCGTACTCCTCGGCTTCGATCAGCGCGAACACGACCCACTTGACGATCGTGAAGAACTCGTCGTCGCCGCGCCGCACGGCCGGGCCGAGCGGCTCCTTCGAGATGAGCTCGGGCAGGATCAGGTGGTCCTCGGGATTGCCCGCTTCCTTGTTGCGCACCGACGCGAGGCCCGAGGCGTCCGTCGTGTAGGCCTGGCAGCGTCCGGAGAAGTACGCCTTGTTGGTCGCTTCCTGCGTCTCGAACACGACCGGCTTCATGTCGAGGTTGTTGGCCTTCGAGTAGTCGGTACAGGTTCTTCTCGGTCGTGGTGCCGGACTGCACGCAGACCGTCGCGCCCTTCAGCTGCTTGGCGCTCGTGACCTTCGACTTCTTCGGCACCATGAAGCCCTGGCCGTCGTAGTAGGTGACGCCGGTGAACTCGAGGCCGAGCGACGCATCGCGCGTCAGCGTCCAGGTCGTGTTGCGCGACGAGGATGTCGATCTCGCCCGACTGCAGCGCCGTGAACCGCTGCTGACGCGTTGAGCGGCACCCACTTGATCTTGTTCGCGTCGCCGAGGATGGACGCGGCGATCGCCTTGCAGATGTCGACGTCGAGCCCGGTCCAGTTGCCCTGGCTGTCGGCCGCCGAGAAGCCCGGCAGGCTCCGGGTTGACCCCGCAGACGAGCTGGTCCGCGCTGCTTGATCGTGTCGAGCGTCTTGCCGGCGTATGCTGTACCCGTGAACGGCCGCCAGCAAGTGCGGCGGCCAATGCCAACTTCTTTCATCATGTCTCCTCCTCCCGAGAAGTGCGCCGAAGCCCGGCACGAAAAGTGGTGACGCGCGAGGTTTAAGCCGCACGTCCGCCGCTTGGCGAGAGGCGCACGTGACGTCCTGCGCCCGCGTGCGTCGCGTCGGAGACACGCCGAGCGCACGCGGCGAAGCGCGCGTCAGCCCCTGCCAGCGTGGTCATCGGGGTCGTGGACCAGCGCGATCCTGACGAAGCCGTGCCCCGCGTTCGGTGCCGTCCGCATCAGGTTGGGTGAGATAACGCGCCGGGCAGCACTTTGAGCGCGAAGTCGCGCCAGAGGCGCCGGGTCAGCGCCACGCCGTCGCCGGCGCTCGATCCACAGAAAGAAGCCGCACGGCGGCCGGTAATAGCCGGCGGAGTGCCGCCGAGCAGACGGTCGGCCGTGTCCTTCGCGCTCGCCAGAGCCGCGCGCGCATCGCCTCGACGTGGCGTAGTCCTCCGACCACAGCGCCGTCGCCGCGGCGAGCAACGGCAGCGGCGTGCACGCGGTGCCGTTCGAGCGCACGCGGTTGAGCGCGGCCAGATGTCGTCCGGTCAGCCGACGGCGAAGCCCGAGCAAGCCCGCCGCGCTGGAGCGCTTCGACAGCGAATGCAGCACGAGCACGTTCGTCGAGCCAGCGGTCCGACGAGTCGAGCGTCGCGAGCACGTCGAGCGCACCCTGCGGCGGAGTCGTCGTCGTAGAGCTCCGGCGTAGCACTCGTCGAACACCACGAGAAAGTCGTGCCGGCGCGCGGCCTCGATCGCGAGCCTCATCTCGCTCGGCGGCGATCACGCGGCCGTCCGGGTTCGACGGCGAGCACAGATAGAGAATCGACGTCCGCGACCACGTCGTCTTCGTCGACCGCGGCGAGATCGAGTGCGAACTGCGGGAATCCGCTGTGCGGCGAGGTAGCGCAGGCGTCGCGCCCGCCATGATCGCCGCGGCGCGATACGTCTGGTAGAACGGATTCTGCATCACGCGCGAGCGGCGCCGCGCGACGGGCTCGGTCGCGATCGACGCTGCGAGGTAGAGACCCTCGCGGCTGCTCGTGACCGGCGAGATCTCGCGCATCGGGATCGATCCGGCCGCGCGTGCCCTCGTAGCGGCGATCGAAGATAGCCCAGCGCCGCGCGCCGGAACTCCAGGCGTGCCGATCGCGGGCGGATACCGGTTCCAGAGATGCGCGTGCGCGGCCACCGATTCGGCGAGGAGCGGCGGCGGCGCGTCCTGCGGCTCGCCTACCGACATGACGATCGGCGTCAATTCTCGGATTGGGCGCGATGCCTGGCGCAGCAGCTCGTCGAGCCGGCGAAACGGCGAATCGAATTGCGCGATGCGTTCGTTCAACAGCGGATTCATGATTTTTCCCTCATTGCGAGTGCGCAATATAGCCGATCACTTTGGCAGCAACCTGGACCCCAGCTGCACGCGGGACGCGCAGGCTGGGAATGCACGTCCCGCTGCTGGCGGCGCCCATCGCCGCTGCCGTAAAGTAGCCGTCCGCACCCGCGCGCTCTCAAGGTTTCAGGCGTGCACGATCACTCCGCGATCACGACCTTCCTCTTCACCGACATCGAGGGCAGCACTCAGCTGTGGGAGCGCGAGCCGCGCGCGGATGCAGACAGCGCTCGCGCGCCACGACGCGCTCGCCCGTTCGGCCGTCGAGGAGGCATCGCGGCAGCGTCGTCAAGATGACGGGCGACGGCATGTGCGCCGCCTTCGACGACCCGAAGGACGCCGTCGCCGCCGCGCTCGGGTTCCAGCAGGCAGCTCGCCGATCCGAGGCGACCGACGGCATCGCGCTGCGGGCGCGCTGCGGGCTCCATGCCGGCGTGCGTCGAGAGCACGCGACAACGATTTCTTCGGCAGCGTGGTGAACCGCGCCGCGCGCATCATGGCGGCGGCGCACGGCGGGCAGGTGCTGGCTGTCGCAAGCGCTGGCGCGTGCTGCTGGTCGACCGGCTGCCAGCAGGCGTCGCGCTGCAGGACCTGGGCGCCGTACGCCTGCGCGATCTCGCGAGCCCTGAGCGCGTCTACCAGGTCGATGCACCCCGAGCTGCGGCAGGATTTCCCGGCGCTGCGCTCGCTCGACGCGACGCCCAACAACCTGCCGCAGCAGGTGACGTCGTTCATCGGCCGCGAGCGCGAGCTTGCCGAAATACGGCGCGCGCTCGAGAAGTCGCGGCTCGTCACGCTGCTCGGCGCGGGCGGCATCGGCAAGACGCGGATGTCGCTGCAGGCGGCCGCCGACGTCATGGACGATTATCCGGACGGCGTGTGGCTGGTCGAGCTCGCGCCCGTCGCGGATGCCGCGGCTGGTGCCGCAGGCGATCGCGTCGGTCCTCGGCGTCAAGGAGGAAACCGGGCACCCGGTCCTCGATGCGCTGGCGAAGGCCGTCAGCGACCGCCGGCTGCTTCTCATCCTCGACAACTGCGAGCACCTGCTGCAGGCGTGCGCGGAAACCGTGCAGCCTGCTGCTTGCAGGCCGGTCCGGAGATGAAGATTCTCGCCACGAGCCGGGAGCCGCTGCACGTCGCGGGCGAGGCGACCTATCCGCTCGCCGGCGCTCGCGATGCCGGATCCGCAGCAGAGCCATCGCACCGGCTGCCTTGACCGAATTTCCGAGCGATACGTCTTTTCGTCGATCGCGCGACGGCCGCGCAGCCGGCGTTCGTCATGACCGACCAGAACGCGGCCTCGGTCAGTCGACATCTGCCATCGCCTGGACGGCATCCCGCTCGCGATCGAGCTCGCCGCGGCACGCGTGCGCGCGCTGTCGGTGCAGAGCATCGCCGAGCGCCTGACCGATCGCTTCCGGCTCCTGACCGGCGGCGATCGGACGCGCGCTGCCGCGCCAGCAGACGCTGCGCGCGCCTGATCGACTGGAGCTACGACCTCCTCGCGGCGCACGAGCGCGCCCTGTTGCGGCGCATCGCCGTGTTCGCCGGCGGCTTCACTCTGGAGGCTGCCGAAGCGGTCGGGAGCCGGGGGCGAGATCGAGGCTCGTGCCGTGCTCGACCTGCTCTCGCATCTCGTCGAAAAGTCGCTCGTCGCGCTGGACATGGAGAGCGCCCGCTACCGCCTGTTGGAGACCGTTCGCCAATACGCGCACGAGCGACTCGTCGAATCGGCCGAAGGCGACGATGCGCGCACGCGTCACCTCGCGTTCTATCTCGCCTTCGCCGAGAGAGCGCGCCCCGAACTGGTCGGCCCCGAGCAGCGAGCGTGGCTTGCGAGGCTCGACCTCGAGCGCGAGAACCTGTTGTCGGCCCACGCTTGTTGCGGCCACGTGGAGAACGGCGCCGAACCCGGGCTGCGGCTCGTCTATGCGCTCAAGCCTTACTGGTTCAATCGCGGCCTCATCGGCGTCGGATATGAGCTCACGATCGAAGCGCTGGCCCGCGCCGGCGCGCAGGCGCGAGGCCCTGCGCGTTGCGGCGGCCTCGCGGACGCCGGCCAGCTGGCATTCTTCCGCGGTCAATATGCGGAGGCGCAAGGGTTGCTCGAGGAAAGCCTCGCGATCGCGCGCGAGCTGGGCGACACGAAACGGGTCGAGGCCGTACTCCAGCCGCTTGGGATGGCGTGCCTGGGGCGCGGAGACGTTGCGGCGGCGCGCAAGCACTCTCACGGAGGCGCTGGAACTGGCACGACAGCTCGGCAACAAGCGCGAGCTTGCCGGCGCGCTCAATGCGCTTGCGCAGCTCCACAGGATGGTGGGCGAGCTCGATGCAGCGGAGCCGATCTATGGCGACGTCGTCGCCATCGCGCGCGAGTTGCGCGACCGCGAGATCGTCGCCATCGGGCTTCTCAATCTCGCCATGGTCTCGATCGGACCGCGCCTCGACGGCGCCTGCGCGCAGGCATGCTGCTCGAAGTGCTCGGCGATCGCGGAGGAAATCGGGTCCAAGCCTGTGGCGCAGAGCGTATTCGAAGTCGTCCGCCGGTCTCGCGGCGGCCCAGCGCGCAATGGGCCGAACGCGGGGCGTTTCTACGGAACGGCGGAGGCGCAGGCACGCGAGACGGGCCTGCGCCGCGATCCCACCGACGAGGCATTTCTCTCGCCGTTCATCGCGCAGGCGCGGACGCGCACTGGGGCACGCAGGCGTTCGTGGCGGCCGAGGCCGAAGGCGCCGCACGCGCCTACGACGACGCCGTTGCCGAGGTGCGCGGCTGGCTGCAGCAGCCTCGGCTGACGCTGCCTAGTTGTTCAGCACCGTCGGGTCGGACTTCAGGATATCCGTGCCGTTCTTCGTCACGCGGATCGTGTACGGATACTTGTCCCTGTTCGCCCGCCTGTACGTGCAGACGTACGTGTATTTGTCGTTGTTATAGTAGATCGCAGCGGGTATTGCGGCATCTGCGGCGGTCGAACCTGATCCCCGGATTCTGGTTCGTGTTCGAAAAGAAATACGTCCCGCCCGGGGGCAGCGACCAGTAGATCTTGTTGTCCTGTCGCTTGCCTCCATTTCCTGCGACGAAGATGGGCTCCTGGCTCACGACGATCGTGTCGTCGCCGACTACTGAACGCTTGCGTACGCGACACTCTCAGTCGTCGCACGCCGAAATCCCTGAAAGCCGGCGTATCGCCCATGTGTGGGCGCATCCGGCAAGGAGAAGTCGCGAGTCCGACTGCCACAAACAGAGATCTGTTCATTTGTTCCCCCGTGGTGGATATCGAACGCAATACGGGATTGTCATACTCGTTGCGCAAGTCGCGCAATCGCAGCCTCGAAATTACGCCGCGCCGTCCCGCGATCGAGTCTACTCAATCGGATCGGCAGGCGCATGTTCGTACGCCGTATTGCCGGCTTTGAACTCGCGCATGAAACCGACCAGAATCCCTTCCGGGTCGCAGCCCTTCCGACCATCCTCGAGAGCGAGCGTCAATGACCGACACGGCACCGGCTTTGGTCGCCGCGCCGCGGAAGGCGACTACCAGCTTCGCTACGAGCCCTGCCCGAAGCGGGTGCGCGTCGAGTTCAACGGCGTGTGGATCGCCGATTCCACGCGCGCGATCGTCCTGCACGAAACGCGCGCCCCGCCGATGCACTACTTTCCCGTCGAGGACGTGCCGCATGGACATGCTCGAGCGCACGACGCACCAGACGCATTGCCCGTTCAAGGGCAACGCGAGCTACTGGTCGCTCAAGGTCGGCGACAAGGTGGCCGAGAACGCCGTCTGGTCCTACGAGGAGCCCTATCGCGACGCGGAGCCGATCCGCGGTTACCTGTCGTTCTATCGCAACAAGATCTCGGCGCTGTACGAAGGCGACGAGGAAGTGGCGTTCCTGCACAAGCGCGGCGATGCCGTGCACGGCAATCCCATCGCCGCCTGGCTCATCGAAGAGGCCTGGAAGGCGCGCTCGCCCGAGGCGCTGATGGCGCGAGTTCTGCGGCTTCCTGCGCGCTGCCGGCTATCCGCATCGCGCGCTCCACCGTCATCATTCCGACGCTGCATCCGCAGATCTTCGCGACCGTGCTCGTCTGGCGCGACGATGTCGCCGGACGTGCGCGTCGTGTTCGAGCCGCACGACATCCTGCTGCAGCCCGCGCTTCGCCGACAGCCCGTTCGCGCCGATCATCCGCGGCGCAGGCGGCGTGCGCCGGCACCTCGAGGACGACGGACGTCAAGCTCGATTTTCCCGTCGTCCGCGACCTCAAGGCCGACGGCGCCACCGACTACGTCGCGATGCCGTTCCGCTTTTCCGACGGCCAGATCAACGTCATGTCGATGACGTCGTTCGCAGAGGGCGGCTTTTCCACGTCGCACCTCGGCAACATCTACGAGGTGATGCCGGCGCTGGGCCGCGCTGTTCGAAGTCCACGCGCAGCGGCGCATCTCGGTGGGCCTCCTCGAAACCTATCTCGGCCGAAGCACGGGCAAGCGCGTGCTCGAAGGGCAGATCAAGCACGGCGACGGCCAGCTCATCCATGCGGTGATCTGGTTCTGCGATCTTCGCAACTCGACCAACCTCGCGGACAGCATGGACACCGCGACCTATCTCGCGCACCTCAACCGCTTCTTCGCGGCGATGGCGGGCGCGATCATCGATCACGGCGGCGAAATCCTGGCGTACATCGGCGATGCGGTGCTCGCGATCTTCCCGATCGCCGACGCCGGCGTCGCCGTCCGCCGCGAGGCTTCGCGCCGGCCGATGCCTGCGCGCGGGCGATCGCGGCCGCGCGCGCGCTGCGGCGAGCGCATCGCCGCCGCCAACGCCGAACGCCCCGACGTGCCGGCGCTGCAGGTACGGAATCGGCCTTCACGTCGGCGACGTGACCTACGGCAACATCGGCATCCCGCAGCGGCTGCAGTTCACGGTGATCGGATCCGGCCGCCAACGAGGCGTCGCGGATCGAGGGCATGACCAAGGAGCTGGGCGAGCCGGTCATTGGTCTCCGCGACGTTCGCCGAGCTTTATCCGGGCGAGCTTGTCAGCAAGGGTTCGCACACGCTGAAGGGCGTGACCGGCGAGCACGAGCTCTTCGGCCTTCCCGCGCGCGCCCGACCTCACCCGCGGTCGGCGCGAGCTGACGCGACGATGAGTCGACATCGCGAGAACGGTTCGCTCCGCATGAGGCGATGCACGATGACGGACGACGACCTGGCAGAAGCGAGCGAGGCGCAGCGGGTCGGCGATCACGCGACCGCGCTGTCGATCTATCGCCAGTGGGCCGAGCAGGGCGACGCCGCGCGCCCAGGATCAGCTCGGGCGTGCTCTACGAAACGGCACTCGGCGTCACGCAAGAGCTACGTCGAGGCGGTGAAGTGGTATCGCCGCGCCGCCGACCAGGGTTACGCCGACGCCCAGAACAACCTCGGCGTGATGTACGAGAGCGGCCATGGCGTCCCGCGCGACCCGGTCGAGGCCGCGAAGTGGTACTTCAAGGCGGCCGAGCAGGGCGACGCCAATGCCCAGCACAACCTCGGCAACCGATTCCAGAGCGGCGACGGCGTTCCCCAGAATTACGCGGCGGCAATCCAGTGGTACCGGAAGGCCGCCGAGCAGATGCATCCCATGGCCCAGGCCAATCTCGGCGTCATGTACGAGCGCGGCCACGGCACGCGCCAGGATTTTGTGCAGGCGCAGATGTGGTTCATGCTCTCCGCGTCGTGTTTTCGGGCGTCGGAAGCCAAGAACCGCGGCCTCGTGATCCGCAACCGCGACCAGCTGGCCGCGAAAATGACTCCCGGAACAGATCGCGGAAGCACGCCGGCGCGCGCGCGAGTGGCGGCCATCGCGGATGACGACGCGCTGACGGAAAGCGTGCGCGAGGAGACGGCGGCCGTCTATCGCGCCGAGTCGCGGCGCGTCTTCGCCACGCTGGTCCGGCTGCTCGGCGACTTCGATCTCGCCGAAGAGGCGCTGCACGACGCTTTCGCGCCGCGCTCGAGCAATGGCCGCGCGACGGCGTGCCGGCCAATCCGCGCGCGTGGCTCGTGTCGGCCGGCCGCTTCAAGGCGATCGACGGCATCCGCCGGCGCGCCCGGTTCGACGCGATCGACGATGTCGCCGAGCGAAGTCGAGGCGATCGCCGACGACGCGCCGCGCCGTGGGACGACGAGAGTCATCGAAGACGATCGGCTGCGCCTCATCTTCACCTGCTGCCATCCCGCGCTCGCGCCCGAGGCGCAGGTGGCGCTCACGCTGCGCGAAGTGTGCGGCCTCGCGACCGAGGAAATCGCGCAGGCGTTCCTGCGCCCGCGCCGACGCTGGCGCAGCGCATCGTCCGCGCGAAGGCGCAAGATCCGCGACGCGCGCATCCCCTACCAGGTGCCGGCGCCGGACGAGCTGCCCGAGCGGCTCGCGAGCGCGCTGCGCGTGATCTATCTCGTGTTCAACGAAGGCTATTCGCCGTCGTCCGGCGCAGTCGCTGACGCGGGTCGACCTGTCCGCCGAGGCGATCCGCCTCGGGACGGCTGCTCGTCGAACCTGCTGCCCGAGCCCGAGGCGCATCGGACTGCTGGCGCTGATGCTGCTGCAGGAATCGCGGCGCGCGGCACGGGCGTCGCCGAGCGGCGAGATCATCCTGCTTCCCGACCAGGACCGCTCGCTCTGGAACCGCGACCAGATCGCCGAAGGCGTGGCGCTGGTGGAACGGGCGCTCGCGTCGCGACGGTTCGGCCCCTACACGCTGCAGGCGGCGATCGCCGCCGTCCACGCCGAGGCGCCCGAGCGCCGACGCCACGGACTGGGACGAGATCGTCGGGCTCTACGACGTCCTGCTGCGCGCCGAGCCCTCGCCCGTCATCGAGCTCAATCGCGCGGTGGCGGTGGCGATGCGCGATGGCCCGGCGCCGGCCTCGCGCTGATCGACGCGATCCTTGCCCGCGGCGAGCTCGCCGGACTACCACCTCGCCCATGCCGCGCGGGCCGACCTGTGCCGCCGGCTGGGTCGGAGCGCGGAAGCGCGCGCCGCCTACGAGCGCGCGATCGAGCTCGCCCGGCAGGAGCCCGAGCGGCGGTTCCTCGACGCGACGCCTCGCCGGAGCTGCCCGCTTGACCGGCGTCCATTGCCGGACTCCGAAAAATCTTCCGTGAGGCATGTCGAAATGGCGTCGCTCCCGTTCGATTAGGAGTGAAGGCCCCGAAAGCTCGGGGCCGGATCCGAGATCGAACGGAGGCGGCACATGCAGATCGTCAGGAACAGTCTCGCATGGCTGCGGCCGCGCACGGGCGGCGTCTCGGGCCCTACTCGATGCTGGAGCTTCTGATGCCGGGAGGAACCATGCTCGCCCTGCTGCTGTTTCTGTACCGGCGGTGGCAAACCGCCGAAGTCCACAGTCACCTGCCGCCTTAGAGCCTCGCGCGATAAGGAGCAAACGATGAAATACCTGTGTCTTGTCTATCTCGACGAAGCGCAACTGGTCGGCGCGGTTCCCGACAGCGAGTGCAAGGCACTGCGGCGAGGCGCTGCGCCAAGGCGGTCATCACATCGCCGCGGAGGCGCTGCAACCCGTGCACACGGCCACGACCGTGCGGGTGCGCAACGGCAAGGTCGCCGTGACCGACGGGCCGTTCGCCGAGACCAAGGAACAGCTCGCCGGGTTCTACCTGATCGACGCCGCGGACTTGAACGAAGCGATCCAGCTTGCCGCGAAGATTCCGCCGGCGCGCGTGGGAAGCGTCGAGGTTCGCCCGATCCGGGACCTCGCGCCATAGGTGCGCCACGCAGTGCGAACCCGCCGCGACCCGGCCCGACGTGCAACTCAACTCAACGGAGACAACGAAATGCGATTCATGGTCATGGTCAAGGCCACCAAGGACTCGGAAGCGGGCGTTCTTCCCGGACGAGAAGCTTCTCGCCGACATGGGCAAGTTCAACGAGGAGCTGGCGCAAAGCCGGCGTGCATGCTCGCCGGCGAAGGGCTCCAGCCGAGCTCGAAGGGCGCGCGCGTCAGGTTCTCGGGAACGAAGCGGACCGTGATCGACGGACCCTTCGCCGAGACCAAGGAGCTGATCGCCGGCTTCTGGATCTGGAAGGTGAAGTCGAAGGAAGAGGCGATCGAATGGGTCAAGCGCTGTCCGAATCCGATGCCCACCGATTCTGAGATCGAGATCCGCCAGGTCTTCGAAGCCGAGGACTTCGGCGCGGAATTCACGCCGGAGCTGCAAGCGCAGCAGGAAGAGCGCGCTGCGCGCCACGATGGCCGCCGCGCAAATAGACCAAGGAGACGATCATGCTGATCCAGCCCTACCTCGTTCTTCGAAGGCCGCTGCGAAGAGGCGGCCGAGTTCTACAGCAGCAAGCTCGGCGCCGAAGTGACGATGCTGATGCGCAACAAGGACAGTCCCGGAGAAGCCGCCGCCGGGCATGCTCCCGCCCGACTCCGAGAACAAGGTCATGCACATGAGCTTGAAGATCGGCGATACGACGGTGCTCGCGTCCGACGGCAATTGCGAGCGGCAAGCCCGAACTTCCAGGGCTTCTCGCTCTCGCTTGACCGTGCGAGACGAAGCCGAGGCGAAGAAGATGTTCGCGGCGCTCGGCGATGGCGGCCAGTGCAGATGCCGCTCGGCAAGACATTCTTCTCGCCGAGCTTCGGCATGGTCGCCGACCGCTTCGGCGTGGGCTGGATGGTCTACGTCGCGCAGTAGCGCGACGAGAGAAGTCCTGCAGGCGTCCGACGCCGTCGGCGAGCCGCGACTCGCTCGACGCGAAGCACCAGCGGACGAAGCCCTCGCCTTCCGGGCCGAACGCGATGCCGGGCGCGAGCCCGAGTCCCGCCTCGGCGCACGAGCCGCTTGCAGAACTCGAGGCTGTCGGTGACGTCCGTCGACGCGGAAGAACGCGTACATCGCGCCCGGCGGCGCGACGCGCCTCGATGCCGGGCATGCGCCGCAGATGCGCATCGCAGGAAATCGCGCGCGCTGCGAAAGCGGCCCACGCGTATGCGCGATCACCGGCTCGCCGTCGCGTCGACCGCGACGACGCCCGGCGCGCTGGACGAACGGCGGCGCGCACGACGTGTTGTACTCGAGGAGCTTCGCGAGATCGCGGAACGAGCGCGGCGGCGCGACGATCCAGCCGAGCCGCCATCCGGTCATCAGCCACGACTTCGAGAACGTGTTCGTGCTGACGACGCGATCGTCGGCTTCGGCGAGATCGAGGAACGACGGCGCGCACGCGCCGTCGCGCGCCCGTCGAAGTAGAGCCGCTCGTACGCATCGTCGGCGATGATCCAGATGCCGTGCCGGCGGCAATGCGCGAGGATCGCGCGCTGCGCCTCGCGCGTCGAGCGTCCAGCCGGTGGGATTGTTCGGCGAATTGATGTAGACGGCGCGCGTGCCGGGCGTGAGCGCGGCGAGCAGCCGATCGAGGTCGAGCGTCCAGCCTGTCGCGGCCGAATCGCAGCGCGACGCACTCGACGTCCGCGCCGAGGATCTTCGGGATCTCGACGAGGTTGGGCCACAGCGGCGTGACGGCGACGACGCGATCGCCCGGCGCCGACCAGCGCCTGCGTGGTCGAGCATCAGCGCCGACATGCCCGAATTCGTGACCGCGATCCGATCGACGCCGGTCGGTCGATGCAGGCGCGCGACGTAGCGCGCGATCGCCTCGCGCAACTCGGCAATGCCGAGGTTGTGCGTGTAGAACGTCTCGCCGGCGTTGAGCGCATCGATGCCGCGCCTGCCGGATGAACGCCGGCGTCACTTCGTCGGGCTCGCCGAACCAGAACGCCAGCACGTCGTCGCGCGCCATGCCGGCGTTGGCCACTTCGCGGATCTTGGAGGCGCGAAGGCTGCGGACGGCGTCGCGCGCCTAACGGGTGGCGGGTCACGGAGTAGTCACGGCCAGCGCCGGCGCCGAACCAGGCGCGATCGACGTCTACTCGCCCTTACGCTTGAGAGCGGCCCGACTTTCTCACAATCGACGAGACATTGGCAAGCGGCGGCGCGCCGCAGGCGCAGGTCCGGCTGCGCGGCGATGCCTGCCGTTCGCGCTCGATCCGCGCGAAGGTCTTCCGCAAGTCCGTCTCGAAGCTCGGCGTGTAGCGAAACGTACGATCCAGGATCGATTTCATGGGATGCTCACTCGACTGCCTCAGTCGGCTGACCCTTGACCGTCGGTGCCCGAGATTCGAAGCCGCGGTCGACGCGCAATCGTTCGCATGACGATCTCGCAGCCGCGTCGGTGCGATGACGAACATACAGTCGCCTCCGTCCGCGAGACCATCGCGGCACGTGCTTTGCAGTGGAGGTCGTACGAAGATCCGGCGCGCACTATGTCGCAGCAACTGCGGTCGGTCTGACGATCGCCGCGGGGCTCATTGCTCTCAACCTGAAGGCGGGCGAAAAACAGGTCGAGCACCCGCTCGCTCGCCTGTACGACACCAGCGATCCCCAGTTCGCCCGGCGCGATGGGCGTGCTGCTCGGCCCGCCGATCCTCGAGGGCAACCGGCTCGAAGTGCTGCTGAATGGCGACGAGATCTTTCCGTCGATGCTGTCCGCCATTCGCGGGGCGCGAGCGGACGATCACCTTCGAGAGCTACATCTACTGGTCGGGCGCGATCGGCCGGGAATTCGCCGAGCGCTCTCGCGAGCGCGCGCGGGCCGGCGTCAAGGTCCACGTCCTCCTCGATTGGCTCGGCAGCAGCAAGCTCGACGCCGACCAGCTCGCGACTGATGGTCGACGCCGGGGTCAGCGTCCGCAAGTTCCACGAGCCCGGCGTGGTACCACCTCGATCGAGATGAACAATCGCACTCACCGCAAGGTGCTCGTCGTCGACGGCACGGTGGGGTTCACCGGAGGCGTCGGCATCGCCGACGTCTGGACCGGCCACGCCGAGGATCCCGATCACTGGCGCGACACGCACTTTCGCGCCGAAGGGCCGGTGGTCGCGCAGATGCAGGCCGTGTTCATGGACAACTGGATCAAGGTCACCGGCGAGGTCCTGCACGGCGTCGGAGTACTTTCCGCCGCTCGTCGAGACGCGGCCGACGGCGCGCGGCGCAGATGTTCAGCAGCTCGCCCGGAGGGCGGCAGCGAGAGCATGCACCTCATGTACCTGCTGGCGATCACGGCGGCGCGAAATCCATCCACCTGTCGAGCGCCTATTTCGTGCCGGACGACCTCACGAGGAACGCACTTGATCGCGGCGGCCGAAGCGCGGCGTCCGCGTGCAGATCATCACGCCGGGCAAGCACATGGACGCCGAAACGGTGCGCAAGGCCTCGCGCGCGCAGTGGGGAGAACTCCTGCAGGCGGGCATCGAGATCTCGGAGTACCAGCCCACGATGTACCACTGCAAGGTGCTGGTCGTCGACGGACTCTGGTTTCCGGTGGGCTCGACCAATTTCGACAACCGGTCGTTCGCGCTCAACGACGAGGCGAATCTCAACATCCTCGACCCGGCGTTCGCCGCCCGCGCAGATCGCGATCTTCGAGCAGGATCGCGCGCTGTCGAAGCCGATCACCTTCGCCGAGTGGCAGCAGCGTCCGCTCGCCGAAAAGGTGATCGAGCTACAGCGTCGCGGCGCTCGCTGCAGCTTGCAGCTCGCAGGGATCCCGGTGCGCTGACGCACAGACGCGTCGGTGCCCCGCGCCTACGCTTCCTCGTAGGTTGCGGAGCGCCGTCGCTATCGAGTCCGGATGGATGGACGAAATCCCGACGAGTACCGTGGAGCCTGCCTGGCATCTGACGCTCCACTGCATTCTTCACTGGAGAAACCCATGGAAAGCACCGGATTTGGCACGTCGCCATCGACGCTCAAGACGTCGAGCAACCCTCGACAGCGCGCTGTCGAAGGCATCCACCGGCGCGCACGCGGCCGTCAACACGATGGCCGACGCCGCCGGATAGGCGCGATTCGCAAGACAAAGCCCGCGATCGACAAGGTCGCGACGATGGCGCACCAGGCGGTCGACAAGGCGGCAGCCTCTGCGGCGCCGGCCGCGGACTGGATCGAGGACAAGGGCCAACAGCTCGACCAGACGCAGAAGAAGCTCGTCAACGATACCTGCGCGTACATTTCCGCCAACCCGCTGACGTCGATCGGACTCGCGGTGCTCGCGGGTTTTCTGCTGAGCCGCATGACCCGGTCCTCGGTCATGAGTGTCCTCGAGAAGGTCAAGTCATACGTGGGCGTCTACGGCGACGAGGACATCCGTTCGTTCCTGCACGACGACCACGAAAAGCTCAAGGCGCTGACGAAGCTCATGGCGAGCGACGAGCCGAAGCAGAAACGCACGGCCGCGTTCGAGACTCTGAAGCCGTTCCTCACCGCGCATGCCCGCGCGGAGGAGCTCGCTGTCTACAACGCGCTCATCGCCGTTCGCGGCTCGAAGGATTCCCGCGCGGCCGCCAACGAGGGCTTCGTCGAGCACAGTCTCGTCGACGTGCTTCTCGAGCGCCTGGGCAAGACGGAGCTCGCCGGCACGGACGCCTGGAAGGCTCACGCGAAAGTGCTGAACGAAATGCTCGAGCACCACATCAAGGAGGAGGAGCGCGGCATGTTCGAGAGCTGGGGGAGCATTTCAGCGACGACCAGCGTGCCGCCATGGCGGCGCAATTCGCCGCGAAGAAAGCAAAAGTCGCGGGCCAATAACAGCAAAGCCGCGGCTCTTGCGGCTTGGCGTCGACGGGTTGGCGTCAACTGGCGCCAAAGCCGGCGGGGCTACGTCTTGCCGTCTCGAGGTCCGAGAGAACCAGAGGATGAGCCCCAGCACGGGCAGGAGCACGACGACGAGCGTCCAGAGCAGCTTCTTTTCGTTCGATACGGAGCTTTGAAAGATATTGATGATCGCCCAGATATCCCCGGCAAGAATCAGCAGGCCCCAAAGGCTGTTGTAACCGCTAAACATTGTTGTCTCCCTAGAGTTTCTGGACCACTACACGGCCTTCGGCATTGAGGAACACCCGATACCGATTGCCGTCCTTGCACGTTGCGACGTGATCGTTTTCGGCGCGCGACGTGACGCTGACAACCTCCCCGCACGGCATGCCGTTCAACGTGATGACGGTAAAGAGGTCCCTTCTCGTCGCCGCATCGTCAGCCGCGAGCGCCGACCCGACGGCGCCGGCGGCCATCAGCGCTGCGAAGATCCCACCCTTTACCCGCGCCCTCATCTCGCCCTCCTCCTTGCGCTCCTTCTTCGAATCAGATCGTCGCGAATTTCGCCGGATCGGAAAGAATGCCCCAGATCTCCTCGCGCGAGGCGACGATGGCCGTCGCCAGGGCCTTGTCGTCGTCCTGCAGAAGCGAAACGAACTTGAGGACCAGCAGATCATACGATCGCCGCAGTTGTGCGAGGTCGGTCTTGAGCTTCCCCTGGTAGAAGTTGCGGAACTGCTGCAGCAGATCGTCGACCTGGTTCTTGAGCGTGAGTTTGGTGAGCGTACCGATGGCGCTCGTCGCCCGCAACCTTTGCTCGAGCGACGCGAGGTCGAGCGTCGGCGCTTTCGGTGCAGTCGCAGCCGGCGGAGCGCTTGGCCGTGCGATGGGTTGTGCCGCAGCCGGCGGAACGTTCGGCCGTGCGACGGGTTGCGCTCCCGTCGACGGCGCGGGCTTAATCACCGGCTGCGCGGCAGGCGGAGGGCTTGACTTGGCCGCAGGCGGGGACTCGGGCGGGGTCGAGGGCTGCGCAGGTGCGGCGGCCGGCGGCGGCACGTCTGCCTGCTGCGAGGGCACCGCAACCGTTGTTGGCGGCACGTCTGCCCGCTGCGAGGGCTCGGCAACCGCGGGTGTGCTGTCGCAACCTCCACCTGGGGAGGGCTGGCAGCGAGTTGTCGTGTCGCGACGTGCGGATCCGGGATCTGCACAGCCGTGGAGGAGGACGAGCACGACAACCAGCGGTGCGATCCGTGCGCCGATGACACGCGGCACCATCCATGCCACGGCGGATGCGGATTTTCTGCAACGGCGATCGGCAAAGCCACGGCTCATGCGCAATCCCAAAGACGATCGAATTCGCGATTCTACGCATGTGCCCCGATGCACGGCATCTGGCGCGTGCGGAGCACAATAGCGACCTTCGACTTCGGGTGGACACTGAGGTGGACACTGAGGTGGCAATTTAGGTGGACATGGCGAACCGGCACAAGTTCGACAAGGACGATCTCCGCCGCATTGCGCACGACGCAATGCAGGAACGGGGGCTGCTGCCTGACTTTTCGTCGGCCGTCATCGCCGAGACCAACCGGATTACCGGCGCCGCCACCGCGTCCGGCTCCGAGATTCGCGATTTGCGGAACTCGACTTGGGTGTCGATCGATAACGACGATTCGCGCGATCTCGACCAGCTCACCGGTGGCGCAGGCGCTCGACGCGGGGCCGGTGAGGATCCTGGTCGCCATCGCCGACGTCGACGCCCTGGTAAGAAGGACTCCGCCATCGATGGCCACGCGTGGACCAACACGACGTCCGTCTACACGCCGGCTGAGATCTTCCCGATGCTGCCGGAAAGCTCTCGACCGATCTCACCTCGCTCGGGGAAGGCGAAGAGCGGCTGGCGGTCGTCATCGAGATGACGATCGCCGCCGACGGGACGCGTCGAGGGTTCGGAGATCTACCGGGCGCTCGTCCTCAATCACGCGAAGCTCGCCTACAACGGCGTCGGCGGCGTGGCTCGACGGAAACGCGCCCGCGCCGCCAAAGCTCGCCGCGCGTTCCCGGGCTGGAGGAGCAGCTCCGGCTTCAGGACAGGGTCGCGCAGTCGCTGCGGCGCCTTCGCGCACGCGCGGCGCGCTGCGCCTGGAAACGCTCGAAGTCCGACCCGTGTTCGACGACGGCGCGCTCGCCGACCTGCGGCCCGACCAGAAGAACCGCGCGAAGGAACTGATCGAGGACTTCATGATCGCGGCCAACGGCGTCACCGCGAGGTACCTCGAGCAGAAGGGAATGCCGTCGCTGCGCCGCGTGCTGCCGATGCCCGAAGCGCTGGGACCGGATCGTCGCGCTGGCCGCGGAGTCCGGGGAGCGGCTGCCGTCGCGACCCGATGCCGCGGCGCTCGACGCTTTCCTGCGCCGAGCGCCGCCGAGTCGATCCGGTTCGTTTCCCGACATCTCGCTTTCCGTCGTCAAGCTCCTGGGATCGGGCGAGTACGCGCTCGAGATTCCCGGCGAGCGAGCCGAGGGGCACTTCGGCCTCGCCGTCCGGGACTACGCGCATTCGACGGCGCCGAACCGCCGCTTTCCCGACCTCGTCGCTCAGCGCCTGCTGAAGGCCGCGCTCGAAGGCGCGGACGTCGCCCTATTCGAACGACGAGCTCGCGACGCTGGCGCGCACTGCACGGAGCAGGAGGACAATGCCGACAAGGTGGAGCGGCAGGTGCGCGAAGTCCGCGGCCGCGCTGCTGCTCGCATCGCAGGATCGGCGCCCGGTTCGACGGCGATCGTCACCGGCGCGTCGGACAAGGGAACGTGGGTGCGCATTTCCGGCCCGACGACCGAGAGGACGCGTCGTCCGCGGATTCGAGGGCCTCGACGTCGGCGATCGAGTGCGCGTGCAGCTCGATCCACACCGATGTCGCCCGCGGCTTCATCGATTTCGCCGCGGTACGCCCGAGACCATGAACACCAGCGACCTGTCACGCAATCCCGGTCGCCTACAAGGACGAGGAGTTCCTCGACAGCGACGACGCGCGCCCGTTGCGCATCCTCGCCGAATACCTGGAGCCGCTGCACGCGTTCCAGTCGCGAGCGGATCTGCGACACCATCGTGTTCTTCGGCTCCGCGCGGCTCGTGCCCGACGGTCCGCTCGGCCGCTACTACGACGACGCGCGCGAGCTCGCCCGGCTGGTCACCGCCTGGTCGGAAAGCCTGCCGTCGCACGCGCACCGCGTACGTCGTGTGCACGGGCGGCGGCGGCGGCATCATGGAAGCCGCGAACCGCGGCGCGTCCGAAGCCGGGCGGCAAGACGATCGGCCTCAACATCGGCCTGCCGCACGAGCAGCGCCCGAATCCCTACATCACGCGCGAGCTCGCGTTCGAGTTCCACTACTTCTTCATGCGCAAGCTCTGGTTCGCGCACCTCGCGCGCGCGCTCGTCGTGTTTCCCGGCGGATTCGGCACGCTCGACGAGTTGATGGAGATCCTCACGCTGATGCAGACGCGCAAGATCGAGCGGCGCATTCCGGTCGTTCTCTACGGATCGAGCTACTGGAACGAGATCGTCAACTTCGACGCCCTCGTTCGACACGGAATGATCGACGCGCGAGGATCTCGACGCTGTTCGCGTTCGCCGACGATCCGGCCACTGCGCTGCGGATACTGCAGGAGGGTATCGAAGCGGACCTCAAAGACGCGACGCCGGCGATCGCGCACTCGCGAGCGCCGGCGGCGTGATGCGTACGGGCGACGGCAAGCACCCCCATGGATTCCCGGGCGCATCGTCCTGTCGACGATCCGCCCGAAGGAACAGCCTCCGCGCCCCCGAGAAGGATCCTCCCGACCGCGATCCGCCGGTCGAGGAGCCTCCCGACGAGGTTCCGGAGGTTCCCGAACCAGCGTCAGCGGCGGCTTAGCAGGAACGCGGCTGATGGCGCCTAGAAGAATCCCGCCGGCGAGCGTGGGCCGGGGTTCTCGCGCAAGTAGCTGATCCGCCTGGCGACCATACTTCCGACCGTATTTCGCGCTGCTCTTCACGCCGTCGCGGGCGGCGCGGAGGCGCGTAGGACTGGAGATCGGCCACCTTTTCGCTCACCTGGTCCAGCGTGTTCTGAGCCGTCTTGCTTACGGGCTTGCCCACCATTTCTCCGAGCAAGGCTCGGCCTCTTCGATCAATTGCGCAAAGTCGCTGGCGATTTCGTCTTCGCGGCGAGTTGAAGTTCTCAGAAGTTTCATCATCGTCCTCCGTTGGCGGATCCGACAACGATAGCGATCGGCAGTGGATCGTGATGTAGGCCGAAACCGGATTGGCGCGTCGGACATCCGCCGACACTCAGTTGACACTCGGGTGGCACGCTGAGAATGGATTCTTATAATAAGCTGTTTCTGCCGGGCGCGACCATGACCAAGCCGCTCTACATTCTCAACGGGCCGAACCTCAACCGGCTCGGCCGCCGAGGCCAATCTACGGCTGAAGGCGACGCTTGCCGAGATCGAGAGCGAATGCCGGCGCACCGCCGGCGAGGCAGCCCCATCGTCTTTCGCCAGACCAACAGCGAGCAGCAACTCATCGACTGGATCACGAGGCAAGCGACGAAGGCGGCGGAATCATCATCAATCTCTTCGGGCTACTCACGTTCACGTCGATCGCGATCCTCGACGCCTCAAGATGTTCAAGGGGCCGATCGTCAGGCTCCACATCACGAACATACATCGGCGCGAAGACCATTACCATCTGCATTCGTACATCCTCGAAGATCGCCACTGCGGTCATCGCGGGACTCGGCCCCGGCAGGTATCGTCGCTGTCAGGCGATACTGGTTGAATGCTGAAGGACGGCACGCTGCAACTGAGTGCGACTGGGGCGTAACCCAGGATTCGCTGCGGTGGTCGCGCAAAGAAAACGGGATTCCCGGCCCCCGCTACGTGCTACACCTTGAGCTCAGTGTGCCCGCCGTGATCGTGCTTCACACTGGCCGCGGATCTCACCGCCCGGCGAAGCCGTCGTGTGCACATTGCCGTAGGCCTTGCCGGCCGCGATCGCGATGAGCACGTCGTCGAGATTGCCCGCGGCGAGCTGCTGCGTTGCGCGTTGGCGCTAGGGCATTTGCGTCCGTCAGCGTTCCGGTCACGGTGCCGGCGCGAGGGGTGTTTCCGGCGGTCGGCATTGCAGAAGGGGTAATGGCGGCGACCGCCGCGGGGCGCTGGCGTGCCCCGTGGTCCGACACAGCCACAGGACGATGCCGCCGTTGACGCTCTTCTGCGCCACGTGAATATGCGACTGCGTGATATCGGCCTGCAGGTCGGCGAAGGTGAGGACATAGTCGATGGTTCTCGCCGCCTCGTTGATGGTGAGCTTGAGTCCACCATTGCCGGTGGTGATGACGACCGGCACTTCTTCGAATCCGGTCAGGTCGACATTGATCTTTCGATCGTTGTTCCGTTGCCGGCGGACACGTCCGCCCGAGAGCAGCAGCCCAGCGGCTGCCAGGCCAGAGCCGAAATAGCGTTTTGCGACGCATGAAACCTCGTTTTGGCGGGTGACTACCCGGAAGATGAGACGGTGCGGGCCGGGAACGCCGCAACGATATGCCACGGCAACGTGATGCGGCTCCCCACGGCGCATACAGTCCCGGCACGAAAGCTTTATTCCTTCGGACCCCCGAACTTGTCCACCGCTGCCTGGAGATTGAACAGCATCCGCCCGGTGCCCAGCGTCGCGGCAAAACCTGAACACAATCAGCACTTGCGGATTGAGCGCCGCGTCCAAAGCTCGATGCCGCGCGCGCCAGCTTTCTATGGATGGCGCCACTCGGCGCCGCGCTGAACGCAGCCGTGGTCGCGCTCGGCGGCTGGGCAGCGCGCGTCCGCCATGCGGAAGGCGGAGGTGATACGGCGCCGGTCGTGGCGCCGGCGCGGCGGCGAGGTGAACCTCGAAGCCAAGCCGCCGAGCGCAGAGATGCGTGGAATTGACGCGCTGGACGAGCCGTTCGGACTGCACTACGCAGCAGGGCCACCTGCGCCAGCATACAAAGCGCGAGTCTGCCGCTGCTGCACGCCGCGCAGGTCGCCCGAGCCGACCTGATACCGCACTCCCCGCGAGCTCGAGCGCCCGCGCGTTCTCGCGGATCGGACCGCGCGGATCTTGCTCGCGCTCGCCCGCGGCAAGCTCACGCCGACAGGGCGCCCTCCACTTCTCGCCGAACACCCTGGCGCTCACCTTGCCGTAGTCGACGACGGCCGCCCGCTGCTCCGCGGTACGCGCATCGACCTGCGCCTGCAGGTAGCCGCCCGAGAAAATCGGCTGCAGCGGGCTCGCCCGCCGACGCTGAACGACGGATTGCTCGCGGTCCTTCAGCACCACCGCTAAGCTCGGACGAGAGCGTACGTCCCGCTCGCGATCAGCGTGATCCGCGGCAACCGCGCCGCCTTCGCTGCACCTCGGTGCCGGTAGAACGCCGCCGCGACCCGGCGCTCGGCAGCGACCAGGATCCGGCCTCCGCTCGAGCAGGCTCCGACGGCAGGCCGAGCGGGATGTCGCCCGGCCAGCGCGGCAGTATCGGCGGCGACAGGCGACCGCCGCCGCGGGATAGCGGCCAACCAGCGCCTCCAGGGCGCGCAATGCGTTCTCATTAGGCGAAAGCGCGAGACTGCGCGTCGTGTCGCGCAGCGCGCCCTCGACGTTGGCCCGCAGCCAGAAGCGCGACGTCGTAGTCGTCGCCAGCACCGACACGCGCAGCCGGTCGCGGGCCAGCGTCGGCGTGAGTTGCGATGGCCGCCGCCTCGGCATCTCCTCGGCTCGCGCCTTCGCAGAGCCGCGCCTCGATGGCGAGCTGTCGCCCACTGCCTTCGCGACCAGCGCGGCGATCGCACTGGCGCGCGTACTCGGCGTCGAGGCAGCGCCGACTCGCGGCACTGCCTGGCTGCGGCGACCTCCCCGCGCACGCGACCCCAGAGGTCGAGCTCCCAGGCTCGCGAAGGGCCGAAATGCCCTGCGAGGCCGCTTTATGCCGCTCGCCCATCTTCCCTGCCGCCCCGGGCCACGAGGTTCACCCGCGGCCACAGCCGGCGGGCCCACCGCGACGCAGCGTACCGCATCCGCGGCCGTACTCGACGCGCGTCGCCGCAAGCGAGACGCAGGTCGGTGTTGTAGGCGAGGGATCCCTCGGCCACCAGCGCGCAGTCTCAGGCAGGATCGTTCCATGACGCGAGCCAGTTGTCCGCGACGCGCGGCGCCCTGTTGGCTGCCATCGGCGGCAGCCCACTGCGCCGGAGCGTGAGATTCGGCGCAGCCCCGCTTTGGCCGTTCGTCGCGCGGCGGGGCGCCGCGGAGGGCGCAGGCGGACAGTGCCAGCGCGGAGCATCAGCACCAGGTAACGGGCGGTGGTGCGCATCGGGCTGTCTTCAGTTCCCCGAAGAAAGCGGGGACGATA
>ERZ1370068.1346-contig-11236_pt1 | contig 91330 bp, 138 predicted proteins | sample MGYA00561227_ERZ1370068 | MGnify/ENA primary metagenome ERZ1370068 (study PRJEB38410, sample SAMEA6850437) | metagenome | study: Metagenomic assessment of the ecological functions of the soil: analysis of the soil microbiota associated with the... | reverse complement strand
GCTACGTATTGCTCCCCGCCAGGCCGCGTGGGCAAGGCTGGCGACGAACCCCGAGCCAACAGGGTCAGTATCCTGCGCCATGACGATAGGAATCGTAAAAGCTCGCTTCCTTTGAAGGTACGGCCGCCGTCGACCAGGCGAGAGGATGTGACGTTCACTGAGGCCGACTAGCCCAGCTGCAGCGCGGGGCAGGCGATCGTTATTCCCATCCGCCGACCGCCAATCAATGCATAATGTTCTTCCCCTCGATGCCAAGCTCGTGCAAGTTCTGGCGGAACTTCGATGCGAGCTGCGATAACGACGTCGAGGAAGGTGGTTAAACTCGATGGTGCGAATTTTCGCCGGTTGCCGCGCGTGGGCAAACTCAGCCCCCAGTAAAATCACGATGGTTAGAAGCATGCAAAATATTTTTCATTATTGCTCCATTTCAATGTGGCAATGAGGCGCTGAGTTATCAGTACGGAGTTTTCATCCGACCAGTCCTCAGCACCGCTACTCAGTACTCGTCATTTGATCACCCCGTCCGCTCTAGCTAAAACATTGAAAAATGGTTAACCCTGATCTGCTTCGCGTACCCAAGGTCGCGCAGACCCTGCAGGAATGCCTGGTGCGCGCCGTGAAAGAGGAAGGCGAGGGACCAATTAGGTATCCTATCCGGGGCACTTTCGTCGGCTGCTGCGCTTGGAGCCAGACAGCCCCAGCCACGAACACGCAAGTTGATTACTGATGAGACTCCAGCGGATTTTAGATTTTTCGATTTGGATTTTAGATTGGGACTCAATCTCGATTCGTAAAATCTGCTGTAGAATTTATTCACTTATTGCCCCTAATCGAAAATCGGCAATCGAAAATCCAAATTTAGCGGGTCCGCTACCGCTTCCTGCCCTTGTAAAGCTCGTCGATGAAACCGCTGTCGTCCAGTTCCTTGATGAAGCGCATATCGACAAAGTCCTCAGGTTTCGCGGCTTTCGCTTTTGGGTCCGTCTCCGCCAGCGGTTCGAGAATCTTTTGATTCCCTCCAGGCTCGGATATTGTTTTGGGGGAAATTTCTCATCAGTAATCGCGTCATCGTAGGCTCTTTCCAGGACCTCTCGGTCCGGTATGTTGAGATATTTTCCCAATACCCTGATCCCTGCTTCCCGGTCGGTCTTGAGCCGGTGAACGGCTTCGACCTGGGATTTGACATAGCGGCGGACAACGTCAGGATTGTCCCTGATAAATGTCCGGGTCGTACCCACTCCTATGCCCTGGTAAGGAAGGCGCACCTCCATTAGCTTGTACAGTCCTCTTTCTGAGCCCTGAAGTTGTCGGGTGCGTTGAGCATAGCGGCCTGAACCTTTCCCGACTCCAACGCGCTCAGTCGCTCCGGGATCGTTCCGATCTGCACGAGAGTGACATCCTTCGCGTTCAATCCAAGCTTCTGAAGGGCAATGCGAGAGAGAGAATCGGATAAGCCGCCGAAGGTAGCGATGGCAACCGAGCCTCCTTGAGCTGCGCCCCGGTCTTGACCTCGGGCTTGCTCATGAGCCAGTACTCAGAGACCACGTTGCCGCCCGCAACCATGACCGCGTCCGCTCCTCTGAGAGCAGCGCTCACTACGGGCGGCCCGGAAACCTGACTGATTGGCGTCTCGCGGGCGATCAATGCCATGGTCGTAATGGTTCCACCTCGGAAATAGACGATCTGCACATCGAGGCCATTTCTGCCAAAGATCCCGGCTTCTTTCGCCATCCACGCGGGAAGACCGTTTGTGCTAAGCGTGTTGTTGCCGATAGTCACTTTAGTGAGCTGAGCCGAGACGGCGGAGCAAAAGGAAATCGAGGTAACCAGGCTCATTGCCAAAATCATTGCCTTCACGGGATCCTCCTTAGCAAAGCCAGACGTTCTCTACTTATGGGGTTTCCTTCCGCGTTTTCCGCTGCTCAGCGCTTTCGCTCACTACTCACCGTCATCTTATGACTTTGTCTGCTCTGAGCCAATAACATTGGGTGGAATGGTTAATCCGATCTGCTTGGCGGCTTTCAGATTGATGATGAACTCGAACTTCGTCGGTTGCTCGACCGGAAGATCGGCTGGTTTCGTACCTTTGAGAATTTTGTCCACAAAACCGCTATCCGCCTGTAGCGTTCGGTGCGGTCGGGTCCATAGGACATCAAACCACCATCGGTAACGAAACTTCCCTGTACGTAAATCGCCGGCAACCGATTTCTTGCCGCCAGCTCCGCGATCTGCTCTTGATTGGAAGAGGCCAACGGGGTCGACAACACGGCGAGAGCGCCGCTACGCGCCCTGATGGCCTCTTTGAACGCGTCCTGGTATTTGTCGGCGCTGCTTACTTCCATAGAATGAAGTTGCAGGCCGAGTTCTCGGGCCGCGAGTTGGCTCTCTTCCATTCCTGTGCAGAGGCTGGATTCCGAGGATCCCACAGGACCGCAACCCGAGAAAGTTTCGAAACGGTTTCCTTGAGTAACTCGAGACGTTTGCCAGCCAACACCGCCTCAATGCTGCTGAACCCCGTGATGTTTCCTCCGGGTCGAGCTAAGCTATCAACCAGTCCAGCCGCAACAGGGTCCGTGACGTCTAAAAAAGCGATGGGGATAGTCCGGGTAGCTTCTTTTAGAGCTAGGGCGCCGGGAGTTCCGGGCGTGAGGAGAACATCGACCTTGAGGCGGACCAGCTCATCGGCCAGGGCGGGAAGCCGGTCGAGCTTATCATCCGCGAATCGATACTCGAAGGCTACGTTCTTGCCTTCAACGTAGCCGAGGTCACGGAGCATACGGATGATAATTTCTTGGCCACTGTTTGAAGCGCGGCGGGCTGAGAGCCAGCCGATCTTAGGTATCCTGGCTTGCTGTTGCGCATGGACGCATGGGCATAGGGCAAAAGCAAGGCGCCAAGCGTTAAGCCAATGAAGACTTTTCTCCCGTGACTTCTCCGGCGTTTCTCCTCAGGCGCTTTGCGATTTTTCATCGAATCACCTTATCCGCCCGCGCCAGCACGTTCGGCGGAATCGTCAGGCCGATCTGCTTCGCCGCTTTCAGATTGATGATGAACTCGAACTTCATCGGCTGCTCCACCGGCAGATCGGCGGGCTTGGCGCCCTTTGAGAATCTTGTCCACGTATGTGGCAGCGCGCTCAAATGTCTCCCGAAATTGACCTCGCCAAGCCATGAGTCCGCTGTCCCCGACAAATTGCCGCGCATGCGGCACATTGCCGGCATAAAGCAAGTTTGCTGGCAAGTTCGGCAATCCGCGCTGAATTTCCAGTCGTTACCGGGCCCCCGGTTATAAGCAAACGCATTGATGCGAAATTTTTTACATCGTCGAAGGCGCGTCGATATCTGCTTTCGGCAGCCTTTTGATCTCGTAAGGCTGGATTTGTATTCCAAAGCCTGGCCGCTGTCTTTGCTTCTTCAAGCGCCGACACTTGCAGAGCGGGCCAGCATCGATATTCCACACAGCATCGCCACCACGCTGATCTTTGGACAGCCTCGGCGCTCCAACTGCTTACCCTCATACCCGGACCGGCGTTGTTTGAAAGGTCGGTCGTTGCCGCCCGCCGCGCTAAGCTTTTGACCAGACTGGCATCAACAAAATCGCCGAGTCCTACTCCTACAATTGGAATCGTGCTGGTTGGGGTTCGGAGCACAACGCGACTCGCTCTGGGCAATGTCGTGGCGAATAACGTCAACATTTAGCCCAGCGAGTTCCGCGGCAAGCGCCAGCAGCGTCAGGCTTGCCTTCGCATAGCGGTACTGATGCCACGTTTTTACCGGACGTAGCCCAGATCCCGCAGCTCTGGCGAAATGAATTTGAGGTGCGGTTGTTGATCTTTAGAACCTATGAAGAGAAATCCCAATCCGCGGGATTTCCGTTGGCTGCCGCGCCTGAGCAGTGACAAACAGTAAACAGAAGGACAGTAAGGTGTTTAATACCAAGCCTTTCATCATCATTTAACTCTTTATTTTTCTGCTCACTTTGCTCTCTGCCTACTCCTCACCGTCATCTTGGGCACTCTGTCCGCCCGGGCCAATACATTCGGGCGGAATCGTCAGACGATCTGCCAGCTTTTGGCAGTTTTGAGATTGATCACAAACTCGAACTTCCGTCGGCTGCTCCACCGGCAAGATCGGCCGGCTTTGCGCCTTTCAAGGATCTTGTCAACATACGTGGCGGCGCGGCGGTACAGATCGGGAATGCTTGTCGCGCAGGTCATGAGACCCCCGGCGAGCACAAGTTCCTGCTCTGTATACATTCCTGGCAGCCGGTGTTTGCCGCCTAATTCGATAAGTCTTCTTTGGTTGAGTGTTGAAGAATCCGCCCGCTACCTATGACGATAGCGTCTGCACGGCTCTTGGCGATGGATCGGAATGCGGTTTCCAAATCGTCAAGAGTTCTGCACCTCCAGAGATATGAGCTGTACTTTTAGCAACCGGCGCCGCGGCTTCGAGTCTCTCCTTAGCTTCCAGCTGTCAGACTACTGCGGTGTCCGAGACAATGGCGACACGAGAAAGCTTAGGAATAGTTTCCTTGAGCAACTCCAGTCGCTTGCCGGCTAAAGTCCGGTGGAATAACGGTGCTCAGCCCGGTGATGTTCCCGCCGGGCCGTGCCAGGCTTGCGACGAATCCAAGGCCAACGGGGTCTCCAACGGTCGTCATGATGATCGGGATCGTGCTGGTGGCTTGTTTGGCAGGCACGGGTCAGATTTCTCCCGCGGTAACGATACAGTCCACCTTGAGACGAACCAGCTCGGCCGCGAAGCTCCGGAAGTCGATCTGATATTCCCTTCTGCCGATCGGTATTCAATAATAGATGTTTTTCCCCTCGACGTACCCAAGTTCCAACAGTCCCTGGCGCGAAGGCATCCAGCCGGGGTGATAAGGAGGAAAGTGCGGCGGTCGAAAGAAAACCGATCCGTGGGACTTTCTGTGGCTGCGCGCGGTGGACGAGCAAAGCGCTAAGAGCAGAGCGCCGAGCGCGAGCCAGACCAGATATTTCTTTCTCATGGCAGTTTCCTCAGTGTTTGGGCTCCCTGCTCTTTGCCACTTGCTCCGTGCTATTTGATGATCCGGTCCGCCCGATACAGAACGTTCGCGCGGAATCGTCAGAGCCGATCTGCTTCGCAGCTTGCAGATTGATGATCAACTCGAACTTAGTCGGCTCCCTTCGACGGGCAGAGTCTCGGCGGGCTTCGACGCCTTCGTCAGAATTGCGTCACGGACGAAGCGGCGCTGCTAGTACAGGCGGCCCACTTCGTAGCGTGCTCGCGCCGTAGCTGGCGTAGGCCACCGGCGACCGACAGAACTTCTGGCGTCAAGTAACATCGTCGGCAGCTCAGTCCCCTTGCCGTATCAGATCGATCAAGCTGCGGTCCTGTAGGCGCACCGAGCTGCGGCTGCACGCGCAAAGAGGGCATCTATTTCGCCCCGGCTTACGGCACACCTCGGTTTGAGGAAGACGCCGTCGACGATGATCCACTTCCGCAGTCTCGCCAATGGACTCGCTGGCAACAGGATTGGCGGCTAGATGTCACTCCCGCGGAGCTTGGTATCTCTTTAGATTAGCGCGCATGAGTCGGTGCCGTGAAAGCTCCGTAGCTTCCGCCCGGTTTGCGAAGTTCAGGAACAGTCAACCGGGTCGGCCCGCACAGAAAACGATGGGATTCCTCCCCGCCTTGCTGCTAGTACGAGGTTTGGAGTTGTTATATCAGGTTGATTTTCTTTTGAGTTCCTCGCTGCCTCTCCGCCGCCTTGCATCGCCCTTCGTATCTCGGATTGCAAAAATGTTCCTCTTCAAGCTTTCTCCAATCCAAATCGGTAATGTAAAAATCCAAAATTGTTAACTGCGTTATGGATTCCGGCGCCGGTCAGATAATCATACAGATTGGCGACGTTCAGTCGCATCACGTGCGGCGACATGCCGTCCTGGCCGACGTCCATTGGATATCTGTCGGTCATCGCCGTGAGATTGGCCACGCACTCTTCTTTGTTCATCCCGCGCTCGATGCCGCCGCGCACGTATTCCACCCATTCTCGAATGAACGAGCCTTGCTCGTTCAGATATCTCTTATCGCACACCGGCCCGTGACCGGGGACAAACGTCTCCTCGCGCAGCGCCCGCAGCGATTCGAGCGCTTTCAGCCAGAGATCCGGGTTGGCTTCTTGGAGCCAGGTCTGCACCTTGCAGAAGATGTTGTCGCTGGTGAAGACGACGCCCTCTTCTTCCACGATCACCGCGGCTTGATACGGCCGTATGGCCGGGCATGTGGATCATATGGAAAGTGTGGTTGCCCACATGCAAGGTCATTTCGCTCTGAAACGTGATCACCGGCGCATTGGGTTTGTAGTTTTCCAGAAGTTTCGGCTCGTCGGGTCCGAAGGAGGCCACGCGCGCAACATGCGCGGCCAAATCAGTGCCGAGAATTCGCGATCTCACTCCTTGTTGCGCGACGACAGGAACGTCGAAGAACGCGTTCCCGGTCCAGTGGTCGCCGTGGGGCTCGGTGTTGATGATGTAGCGGAGCCGGCCGCGCCGCTCGATCTCCCTTTCAGCCGCATCGCGTCGCTGGGCTTATGCGGCGTGTCGATCAAAACGATGCCGTCCGAAGTCATCACGAGGCCGTGATTGGCGCCCTTGAGTCCGGTCTCCACGAACACGTTAGCCGTAAGCTGTTTCATAGTTCACCTTCTCTCCAATCCTAAGGCTGTTCACCATTCGACGAAATATTTTTCTACCACGGAGATCACGAAGGCCACGAAGGATTCATGGTCATCTAAATTCTTAAACTTCGTGCTCTTCGCGTCCTTCGTGGTGCAATTTGGTTTTTCTCTATTGCCTAGCGGGATTGCCGCAGCGCCGCGCAGTCGCCTCGACGTCAAGCTCCGAAGCGGCGTCCCTGCTGGTGAATCACCACGCCGTAGTCGGCCCGGGCCGCTTCCAACGACACGTAGCCGGAGCGCACGTCGGCGAGAACGCGTTCCGCGGGTCGTTCCAAGCGGACTCCAGAACCCGCCGCCGCCGGCGGTCTCGACCGTAAACCCATCGCCTTTGTCGATTTCGGTGGGATTGATTTTACCCGTCGGGAATCGCTTAACCTTGCCGTCTTCGCGCGTGATAAAAATCCGGTTCGCCAGCGCATCCTTGCCGCCGTGTAGTCCCCACGGCGCGCAAATCGTCCGCTCCACATGCGCATGGATGGTCGCCGCCCGGCGCATGCGCACCTCGTTGGATACACCCAGGCCGCCGCGAAACTTTCCCGCGCCGCCGGAGTCTTGGCGCAGCGCCCGGTGTTCGACGATGATGGGATTTTTGGCTTCGGTGGCTTCCACCGGGGCATTATGCGTGTCGCCGTCGTTGAGGCACACCGTCGCGTTCATGCCGTCTTCGTCGTGCTTCGCGCCCCAGCCTCCGCCAGGGTGGCCGATATGCGACCAAAAACCGTCCGGTCTCGGAGTCGAAACCGTGTGGATTAACGGTGCAGAGGTCAGCGTAATGGCCGGCGATGGTGCGCTCGGGACAGGCCGGAGCCAAGGCTCTAAAGAGCGTGTCGCAGACGGTCATCGGCACCGTCATCCAGACGCGCACCGGCGCCGGCTTCGTCGCGCTCACCACACGGCCCGGCGGCAAAATGATTTTCAGCGGCCGGAACGATCCCTCGTTGATCGGCAACAGCAGCGGCGCGGTGATGCATTTGAAAACGACCTCGGCGGCGGAGCGTCCAGCGGTGGGTCCGGAATTATAGAATCCCGCCACCTGCGGGCTGACGCCGCTCAAATCGATGGTCATCTCGTCGCCGCGAACTCTCGACGCGGACCTTGATCGGAATGTGCTTGCCGAGATTGACGCCGTCGTCGTCCATGAACGACTCCGCATCGTAAACGCCGTCGGGGATCTGGCGCACCGCGGCGCGCGCCAGTTTCTCGCTCTGCTCGTAGACCAGGCGGATACTCTCTTTGAACGCCTGGTTGCCGTAGCGCTTGAGCAATTGTAGGAGCCGCCGCTCGCCGGTGCGGATCGAGGCGAGCTGCGCGCGCATGTCGCCCATCGCGCGCTCCGGCACCCGCACGTTGGCGCGGATGATCGAGGTAATCTCCGGATTCTCCTCGCCGGCCCGGAAGATCTTTACGAATGGGATTTGCAGTCCCTCGGAGAAAATATCTCGGGTGACGCCGCCGAGCTGCCCGCCGATGTCCTGCCAGTGCGCCATCGAACAGGAAAACGCGATCAGCTCCCCTTCGTTGAAAATAGGCAAGGTGAAAATCAAGTGATTGAGATGGCTGCCCATGGTGTAACTATCGTTGGTGAGCAAAATGTCTCCCGGGTGGATATTTTCCTTGCCCCAGAGGGCGATCTTCGCCTTGATCGAATCCGACAGTCCGCGAATGAACATCGGCAGACCCAAGCCTATGGACATCGTGTTGCCGTCGGCGTCGAACAGCCCGACGGTGAAATCCTCAGCCTCGTAAATAATCGTGTGATACGCCGTACGCATCAGGTTGGTCTTCATCTCGCCGGTGATCGCCACCACCGCGCTCCGAATGACCTCAGCCGTAAAAGCATCAACGCTAGCTTCATCGCGAATGCCTTCCTGGTTTAGCTCATTTCTATCACGGCTTGAACGACTTGAACTATTTGAACCGATTTGAACCGGTCTCGTTCAAGCCGTTCCAGTCGTTCAATACGTTCAAAACGCCGGATTCAGTCATTGGGTGCCGCCTAACGTCATAATCAGATGTCCGAAGGCATTGACCGTGACCGTGTCACCGGGCTCCACGACAGTGGTTGAAGCCACCTCTTCGATAATGGCAGGCCCGTTGATCACATTGCCCTGCAACAGCTTCGTGCGGTCAAACACCGTCGCTTCCAGCGCTCCTGATCCTTCGAAGATCACCGAGCGCGTGCCGCGGCGAGCCGCCGCCGGAGGAATTGTATCGCCCTGAGGAATTTTCGGGAACTGCGGCTTTCCTAAACGCCCGATAGCCGATACACGCAAACTTACAATGTCAGCAGACTCCTCGGGAGCGCTGTGGCTGTAGCGCAGGTCGTGGGCCTGGTCGAACAGCCGCTTTATCTCTGCGCGCGCACTTTCGTCGCCCACGTTGGCCGGCATGCGCACGGCCACCGCGTGCTCCTGGCCAACGTAGCGCATGTCGGCGGCGCGCTCAAAGACGATGCGATCGGTGGGATTCCCGATTCTTCCAGGGCGCGGCGGCCTTCGGCCTCGAGGTTTTGAACTGGTCTTCCAGCTCGAACATTTCTAAATCATCCATGCGCTCAAACAGCGTCTGGACGTAATCGCGTCGCAAGTCGGCCATCAGCATGCCGAGCGCCGAGAAATGGCCCGGCGCGTGGGGGATAATAATCGTTCGAATGGAAAGCTCTTTGGCGACGGACGCGGCATGCAGTGGGCCGCCTCCGCCGTAGGCGACTAAGCGTAAAGTCGCGCGGGTCGAGACCGCGCTCGAGGGTTACGTGACGCACCGCGTTGGCCATCGCCGAGGTGGCAACCTGAAGCATGCCTGAAGCCGCGCGCTCGAGGGACACACCCAGTGGCTGCCCAAGCCGTTCGCGCAAAGCGATTTCGGCCGCATTGCGGTCAAGGCGCATTTCTCCGCCGAGAAAACGTTCAGGCGAAAGACGGCCCAAGATAACGTTCGCGTCGGTGACCGTCGGCTCGCTTCCGCCCCGGCCGTAACTCGCCGGCCCAGGTTCGGCGCCGGCGCTGCGCGGACCGACGTGCAACCCGCCGCCTTCGTCGAGCCAGGCGATGCTGCCGCCGCCAGTTCCCACCTCCACGATGTCGAGGACGGGGATGCGGATGGCCAATCCTTCGTTGTAGCCCCCGATAAAATAATCGGGCGAAAGACTCGGCTCGCCGCGCCGGATGACGCTGGCCTTGGCCGTCGTTCCGCCCATGTCAAAAGCGATGGCGGCTTCGAGATCGAGCAACTCGCACAGCGCCATGGTGCCGACGACGCCACCGGCGGGTCCCGATTCCATCATTTGCACGCACTGCCGGCGCGCCAGCTCCACGTCGGAGAGACCGCCATTGGACTGCATGATCAGCAGGTTGCCGGCGAATTTGTTGCTCCGCAGGCGCCGTTCGAGGTCGCTCAAGTATTGACTCACCTTCGGCCCGACGTAGGCGTTGGCCGCCACGGTCGAGGTACGTTCGTATTCGCGGTACTCGCGCGACAGCTCATGAGAAGCGCTGACAAAGAGCTTCGGGTCGGTTTCGTGGAGGATCGCACACATGCGGATCTCATGCTCGGGCGTGCGGTAGGAATGGAGAAACAGCACTGCCACCGCTTCGAAGCCTTCTTCCTTTATAATGTGTGCAACCGCGCGCGCCTCCTGCTCGTCAAACGGCGTGCGCACCGAACCGTCAGCAAGCATCCGCTCGGTGACCTCGAAGATGTTCTCCCGCGGCACCAAGGGCCGGTGCTTACGGAAGCGCGGGTTGAACGATTCCGGGCGATTGATCCGGCCGATCTCGTAAACGTCCCGGAACCCTTTAGTGGTAATAAGAGCCGTCTTGGCGCCCTGGCGCTCAACAATCGCGTTCACCACGATCGTCGAGCCGTGGATCAAGGACAGAACTTGATCGAGCGGCACGACCGCCTTGGTCAAACCCTCCTCAACTCCTCGCGCCAACTCCGCCGGCGTAGAGAGCGCCTTCGCCAGCGCCAGCGAACTCTTCGCTTCGTCGAAAACAACGACGTCTGTGAACGTGCCCCCGATGTCAACTGCCACCCTCAAAGCTTTACCCCTTATTTCTTTCCGCCCCACCCCACAGGTTCAAAACGTTCCAGCCGTTCAAATCGTTCAAGCCGTCAGAAAATTCGGTTTGAAGCATCTTGACTCGTCTGACGTTTTGAACGTCTTGAACTATTTGAACTATTTGAACGCGCCGGGCATCCTGCCGCGCTACCCGCACCGGTGGTTAGCCAGATAGTCGGCCAGCCATTTGTCCCAGGCGCTGTCGATCTCGTGGATCGCGCTCATGTGGGCGTCCGCTCCTTCCCCGTTTTCCACAAGAGCGACGATACGAAGATCGACGCCGTCGAGGTGCGGATCGGCGCAGAAATGGTCGCGAATCATCACGACGCCTTCGGCTTCCAGCTCCGCAAGCGCCCACTCCATCTGCTCTTTGCCTATGTTCGCGCGCACAAGGGCCACGGCCAGCTCGGTCATGAAGCGCGCCTTCTTCGCTCGATTGCGCAGCGCATCGATGACGGCTTTCTTAGCGCCGGCTAAACCTACATTCGATTGTTCGTTCATAGGCTAAATCTACTCATTGACTCTGGACCAGGACTCATACGATCCTCCATCCTCTATTTTCCATCCTCCATTCTCAATCCGCGACCTTCACTCCACTCCAAAACTCCATTCCGTTCTCTCACGGCACCTTGTAGCCAAGCTCTTTGGCGACCTCTTTCGCTATGTGGTCGTCGGCCACTTCATCAAAAGTTACTTTTCTGTCAGTGAATTGGCCGGCAGCCTGCAGAGACTTCACGATCTGATCGATGCCCTCGTGAGTCGGCACGCCGTTGCCGCTGACCGTTTTTCGATAAACAACGTACGTATCTTCAGCGACGTCCCGATCTAGTTTTAAGAAACTGGACGTCAAGGAAACGCTTTTCTCTCTGGATTTGAGAATCTCCTGTTTTGCCGACTGCAACGATTTAATCACCCTTTTTAATTCGTCCGATCGATTGCGTAGCGTTGACACCATGACCGTGAGGCCTCCGAGAGGCATCTTCACGCGCGAGCCAACATCGAGCAGGTCCCTGAAGCCTCTCTTTTGGCAAAGTAAAGCGCCGGCGGGCTTAAGAGCGCCGCCTCGATAGTCCCGGCCTCCAGTGCAGGCAATTGCTGTGAACCACCTAGCCCTATATAGACGAAATTTTTCGGGTTCTCGCCCACCGCCTCCAGAGCGACTTGCAGCGAGACGTGAGAGGTTCCCCCGATTCCTGTTAGACCGATCTTTTTGTTCCTGAGGTCCTTCACATTTTGAAACTCGGGCCGGGCCATAAGCGAGTAAATTAGCTCCTCCGTGGCAAACCAAACGGCTCTCGAAGGCATTCCCCTCAGCGTTGCGCTTACCGAGGCGGGGCCGACGCCGGCCACGTATTGAACTTCGCCACTGCTTAGCGCCGGGTAAGCGATCTGCGATCTGATTTGAATGATCTCCGCTTGTAATCCGTTGGCCTCAAAGACCTTCCACTGTAGAGCGGCGATCAACGGCAGGCAGCAGATCGTATTGTCAGGATAGGCGATTCTAACCTTCCTCACTGCCTGTTGCGCCGACACGGAGGACGTCACGAGCAAGCCGACGAGAGCTAACGAAGGGCACAATTTCTTCTTCCGCATGGTTCACTCTCCTTATGCGCTATCCGAATAGCTGAATTCTGAGGCCGAGAATGAAAAACGGCGGGGAGTCTTGTGCTGGAATGCGTTCTTGCAGACCACTGCTCTACTCGTTGCACGTGCTCCCGGACTCTAGTTCAGCGAGTCGCCCTTGTCAATGAAACCGTAGGGGCGGGTTTCAAACCCGCCCCTACAAAGCCTGTTTATGTTGAATTCGCCCGTTGCTTGTGCAAGTTTGAATTAGCTCATGACCGAACCCGTGACAAATTTATTGCGCGAAATTCCATCCGTCGACCGTCTTCTCAAGCACGTCCGCTGTGAAGCTCTGCTAGCTCGCTACAATCGCGATTACGTCACGCAAAATGTCGCGAGGTGCTCGACCAATTGCGCGGTGAAATCAGACGGGACGGAAGCCTTTCAACCGGCGATATCGAGGACGAAGCGGTCATCAAAAAACTTGAAGCCTGCATTTGCACCGAGAGCGTGCCCGGTCACGTTCGTGTGGTCAACGCCACCGGTACGATCCTCCACACCAACTTAGGGCGCGCCTTGCTGCCCCAAGCGGCGATCGATGCCATGACGGCGGTGGCCGATTCCCGGTTAACCTGGAATACGATTTGACGGCTGGCAAACGCGGCCGGCGTGAAGAAATGATTCAGCGGCTCCTTGTGGAGCTGACCGGAGCAGAAGCCGCTACCGTTGTGAACAATAATGCCGCGGCGGTGCTCCTTGGGTTGAACACCTTCGCTCAAGATAAGGAAGTGATCGTGTCCCGCGGCGAGCTGATTGAGATCGGCGGCGCTTTTCGCATACCCGAGGTCATGGCTAAAAGCGGCGCGACCTTAAAAGAAGTCGGCAGCACCAATCGCACCCACCCAACGGACTATGAAAACGCAATCAACGATAAGACGGCGCTATTGCTGAAAGTGCACACGAGCAACTACAAAGTCGTCGGCTTCACTTCCGAAGTGACCCTCGATCAGCTGGTCGCCATCGGCAAGAAACACAACGTCCCGGTCATGGAAGATCTGGGCAGCGGCGCGCTGATCGATTTGAGCAGGTACGGCTTGCCGAAGGAACCTATCGTTTCTGAACGCATCCGCGCTGGCGCCGACGTTGTGACCTTTAGCGGTGACAAGATTCTCGGCGGCCCGCAAGCGGGACTGATGGTCGGCAGCCGAGAATGGATCGGCCGGATCAACAAGAATCACCTTCAACGGGCCTTGCGTTGCGGCAAACTCACACTGGCCGCGTTGGAGGCGACTCTGAGACTCTACCGCCAATCGCCGGACATCACTCAAGCGATTCCGACTTTACGGGCGTTTACCCGTCCCCTGGATGAGATCCGCCAGTTCGGCGAAGCTGTTTTGCCAAAGCTTCAAGCGACGTTGGAAGACGGCTTTCGTCTTATGCTGGAAGACTCCACTTCTCAGATCGGCAGCGGCGCTTTGCCCACGGAAGAGCTGGCCACCGTTGTTATTGCCATCGAACACCCCAAGCTAAGCGCCACGGCAATCGCGAAGAAATTTCGCGACGCTCACCCGCCGATCATCGGCAGAATCAACGACGATCGTTTCCTGCTCGACTTGAGAACCATCTTCGACCCTCAGGAGCTGGTCCCGAATTTTAATAAGGCCGAGAGCTCGTAGTGATTTCAGAATTTAGCCATGACCGGAGTGTTCAACGTTCAAAGGTCAACGTTCAACCTCCCCACGTCCCAAGCTTGAACCTTGAACGCGAGACTTTGAATCGCGCCAACGGCACCACGTTGAACATTGAACCTTAAACGTTGAACTGACTCAAAGATGCCCTACATCATCGGCACCGCCGGCCATATTGATCACGGCAAAACCAGCCTGATCAAAGCATTGACCGGACAGGACACAGACCGCCTGAAGGAAGAAAAGGAGCGCGGCATCTCCATTGATCTGGGGTTTGCTCACTTTGATCTTCCCGACGGCACGCAAGCGGGCGTCGTCGATGTCCCGGGCCACGAGCGCTTCATCAAAAACATGCTCGCCGGCGCGCACGGCATCGATTTGGTTCTCTTCACTGTCGCCGCCGATGACGGCGTCATGCCCCAGACCGAAGAACACTTGGATATCGTCCACCTGCTCGGCGTGAGGATGGCGATCTTCACTATTACGAAAGCCGATCTGGTTTCTCCTGAGAGAATCCAGGAGGTCGAAGAGGAAATCAAAATTCTAACCCTCGGGACTGTGTTGGAGGATTCTCCGATTGTTCCTGTATCGTCAGTGACCGGACAGGGACTCACGGAGTTGAAGGATTTACTCTCGCGGACGCTAAAGAGTACCGACAAGTCCGTTCCGAGCGGCTACTTCCGACTTCCCGTGGACCGTGCCTTCGTCATGCAAGGACATCGGTGTCGTGGTTACGGGAACTGCTCTCAGTGGCGAGATCAAGACCGGAGATCATGTGCGTTGTTTGCCTGGGGGCGAGCTTTTTCGCGTCCGCAGCCTGCAGGTCCATGGACGTTCGATGGATACGGCCGGATGGGGCCAGAGGGTAGCGCTGAATCTGAGCGGACCGGAGCGAGCTTCAATCGAACGGGGACACGTAATCTGTCACGAAAAGCTCACTCTAACGTCGGACCGATTCGATGCATTTTTGGAAGTCAGACCGGCAGCGGCAAAAGGGATCAAGAATCATCAGCGGATCCGAGTGCATTTGGGCACAGCGGAACGACTTGCCAAAATCATTCTTCTCAGCACCAAGGACAAGGTCGGTCCAAAAGAGTCGACTTACTGTCAAATCACACTTTCGGAGCCTGTGTTGGCCCTGCGCAACGATCATTTCATCGTCCGAGACGAGACGGCGAGGAAAACCCTCGCCGGCGGTATCGTGATCCATCCCTGGGCGAGGAAGCACAAACGCGCAGAGCCGGACCTGCAAAACCGTTTGGAATCGCTCCACGCGGGAAACGCGACCCGCCTCATCGAGAGCTTTCTTGACGAAAGCGGTGACTTTGCTCTGCCCATGGAATCCATTCACCAGTTCTTGAATCTAAAGGAAGAGGTGGTGCGTGCCCAGCTGGAGCAGATTAATAATCTCCGCGCTTTCAATGCAGAGGGAGAAAGAATTTACACGACCGACAGCAAATGGCAACGGTTAAAAGACAAGATCGTCGCCACATTGAAAGAATTCCACAAAACGCATGCTCTTGTACCGGGAATGGACATGGAGGAATTACGCGGGAAACTCCCGTACACGCTCTCGGCGAAAATCTTTCGCGCCGTCGTCGATGCTCTCATTTCGGACAAGACCATCGCCAAAGAAGAAAATCTCCTACGCACGGCGGAGCATCGGCTTCAGCTCGGTGGCCAGGAAAAATCCCTCATGGACGGGATCAAGAAGATCCTCGGCGAGCAACCAATGTCACCGCCGGAGTTGAAAGAAATCGAAAAGCAGCTGGCTGTCAGCCGCAATAAGTTGACTGAGGTCATCCGGCTGTTGGAGCGGGACCGGTCCGTGATTCGAGTGGCGACGGATCTCTATTATTTATCGAGTACCGTCGATCAGGTGAGAGCTGTTCTCAAGAAATTTCTCTCGGACAAGGGCGAGATTACCGCCGGATCATTTCGCGACCTTATCGGCTCCAGCCGCAAGTACACGATTCCCCCTTTGGAATATTTCGACCGTGAGGGGCTCACCATCAGAATCGGCGATGTCCGGCGCCTCAAGTCTTCCGCTTCTAGCGGGAAATAACACCCACGGGCTAGTTGGCTCAGTCTGACCAAGATCTCTTACTTTGTTCGGGATGACCAATCTCCTAAGTGTCATTCCGAGCGTGAAGCGAGGAATCTTTTTGTGTTAACACTAAGCTCCGATTTTAAATGGACCACTACTCTCACATTGAAATAAGGTTACAATAGAATTAGAGTTGGTGTGCTCATGAAGCTCGGGAAGAACAAAAACAGTCCGGCTGACGCAAGAGGTCAAGGCCGCGGGTTGAGCCGCCAAGCTCGGCTCCCGCCGATCTCGTGCAAGTTTTGCACGGCCTGCCTAAGTTTGACAACGTCGACATGCTGGTCGGAACGGAAACCTCCGACGACGCGGGGTGTATCGTCTTCGGCCCGACCTCGCCATCGTCAACACCGTCGATTTTTTCACTCCCATTGTCGATGACCCCTACATTTTTGGTCAAATCGCCGCTGCCAATTCTTTGAGCGATGTCTATGCCATGGGCGGTGAACCCAAGACTTGCATGAACATCGTTTGCTTCCCGAAGGGTAAAATGGAAATCGAGATTCTCGGAGAGATTCTGAGAGGCGGTGCCGACAAAGTGAAAGAAAGCGGCGCCGTTATCATTGGCGGGCACAGCATCATCGATGAAGAAATCAAGTATGGCATGGCCGTCACGGGAGTCATCCATCCCGACAAGATCTTTCGCAACGTCGGGGTCCAGGAAGGAGATGCGCTAATCTTAACCAAGCCCCTCGGCACCGGCATTATCAGCACTGCGCTCAAAAGGGGAAGGCCTCGAAAGAAAGTGTCGACGCAGCGGTGCAGTCGATGATTACACTCAATGCGACCGCTTCGAAAGTCGCGCGCAAATTTCCCGTCCATGCGTGTTCCGACGTGACCGGCTTCGGCATCCTGGGCCACGCACTCGGGATGGCGAGCGGCAGCAGTGTCACACTAGTCATAGAATCGGCGAAGCTGCCTTTGCTTCACCGCGCTGCCCGTCTAGCCGAAAAAGGCTATATCACGGGCGGTTGCAAGAGAAACCGCGAATATCTGCAGGACAAAATCACCATTGAGAAGTCCATCCGCGAAGGCCTGGTCGAAGTCGCCATCGATCCCCAAACCTCAGGCGGTCTCCTGATCGCCGTTGGGAAACGGCACGCCGCCAAACTCGTTGAAGAACTCCACGCCGCCGGCGTCAAGGACGCCACTGAAGTCGGCTACGCGACCTCTCTGCAGAAACCCTGGGTGCGTTTGATCTGAGGCCGCTTTCGTTTTTACTTCATTCCCTTGCTTGTCGTTCACAGATACCCCTTTTCCTTGTAGTACTTCAGCGCCCCCGGATGCAGTGGAATCTGCAGTGGGCATTTGTCCGTGCTGCGACATAGATTTCTCAAATTGAGCGGCTTGTCATCGTCCACTGGAATTAGTTTTTTTCTCTCATCGATAGTTTCCACTGCGGCGTAAGCCAGACGGTTCGGCAGCCATCGATGGGTCACCAGAGACCAGCCGCTAAAATCGATGGTCAAGGCATCCTCTCTCAATTGCCGGTAGCGGCTCTTTGGCAGGAGAGCTTTGCTATATCCCATCTGCTCTAACTTTTTGACGATCTTCGGTTCGAGGGAAATAATCTCATAGCCGTTCCCGAGCGCTCGATCCAACCAGCCCCCGACGGTGCTTACGCCTTCATCGAACACCGCATTGATGGAATGCTTGGCGATGCTCCTCAGGCGCTCCGGAGCGAACGGCCGCGGGCATTCCTGCACTTGGCCGCCCCAGCGCTGAATCTTCTCGAAAGAGAGGCCGTAGAATGAAAGAATGGTCGAGATCGTGTAGTAGGTGGCATTGTCCACACCCGAAAACCGTGTGGAGACGTGCAACGGGATTTTTCGGCGCGCAATGTCATGCAGCGATTTCACTCCCAGATCCTTGGAGACAACAATGGCAATTCGATCCCAGGACGGAAACGACCCTAAAACCCGCAGCGCCATTTTCTGTTTGTAGTAACCTTTGCCCCGGTAAGCCATCGTCACCATCGCCGACGGATTGACGTAAGCGATATCCACGCGTCGCGTGCCTACCTCCACCGGTGCTTTCATTCCGCCATACACATCGCCGTTAATGCCGATGCGCAGCGGTGTTTGCGCAGATTCTTTTTGCCCGAAGTCAGTGAAACCGTGAGCTGGCTCGCCAGTTCGTCGGAGCACTTCGTAAACAAACCGGCGGCGAGCTCCAGCCCGGTGGTGGCGCGGATTTGCGGCGGAGCGATTTTAGAAATCATAATCTTCCTTTGTCCACATCCTAGCGTTCCTGCTTTCCAGCTTTTTCATCACCAGCCTTGCGTGCTACACGGACACCAAATCATCTCAAACTCAGTCCCTCAACGAAGGTTCATCTTCAGACCATCAGCATCGCCGTGACGAGCTCTCTCGAACCATCACTATTTCTGCTTTAACTTGCGCTAAAACTTCGTCGACGAGCTTCCGTAAAGGCTTGACGTCTTCGTATTGAGGCAGGCTGGAAAGCAGATACTTGCCCCCTTCTTTCGGTACCTGCTCATCCTTGTAGGGAATCATGTCTTTCAGAAATATCCGTTCGAAAGGAATTCCTGCCGGTTAATTTTTGCCATATCAACTGGCCGTCTCGAGACAAGAACCAGTTCAGGTAAACCTTGGTCGCGTTGGGATGGGGAGCATTTTTGAAAGCGATGATGTGTCCGGAGCCCGTGCTGATCGTGTCGCCCTCTTTTTCGCTAAAAATCTGCATGACCGGCAAGCCCTGTTTGCGGGCGTTTTCCGTGTTCTCAAATTTCGCCAGCACGTGCGTGTGATATTTTCCCGAGCCGACCCAGTCCATCATTTGGTGCTCGTTCTCAGCAAAAGTAACTTGCGTCTCGGTGAGCAACCGTCTGATGAACTTCGGGCCGAGATCAGGGCTATAATAGATGAATCTCCAGTTCCCGATATTGCCGGCGGAGTCCGGGTCCGTCATGACAATCTTACCTCTATATTTGGGCGCAAGCAGGTCCCACCAGGACTGAATCTCGCCAGGCTTGATGAAATTCGGTATTGATCGCACCGATACCCGATCCGGCGTCTCCTTGAGCCATAAAAACGTGCTGCCCTTCCGGATCGGAATAAAGGTGCTTCTTGGACCACCATTTCGTCTGATCAATCACTTCGGGAAGAATTAACAGCGGCGGAATCGGCTGCAGATGCCCGGCCTTATGATAGACCAACACCATGGTTCCACCGCCGCCGACGCTAAGATCGACCAGATGCTTGCCCGCCCTTTTCTCCGCCATGATCTTCTTGGCCAGATCGCTTCCCGATCCGCCGACAAAATTGATGTTGATCTTGGGATAGGTGTCCTTGAAGGCAAGAAGGGCTTTGCCGACTCCGGCGCGTGATTGCGCGTACATGGTCACCTCGCCTTCTTTTTCGGCGGCGGCCACGGTTTTTTCCCAGTCCTGCTTCCAATCTCCGTTGGCAGCATCGGCAAGCGCTATGTTAAGCAGCCATGCGCCTAAAAGACCTGCTTTCACTGAAGTCCGCACGTAACACCTCCTTTGAAGGCTTAACCGCGCCGGTCATCAACCTTTTCGCTTAATGTTATTCTATCTTGCGGCCTATTTAACACTTAACCCAGCTATTACAACAAGCTCATTTTCGGCTAAAACGCCCAATCAAACCTCCGGATTGGGATTGCCTCGGAACAGTCGCCTTTGGGTCGCGGTGTCTTCACCACCTTTTCCACTTTTCTATGCTTAGAGGACGGATTTTTTTAGTCAGATTGCGTATTGCCCTAAAGATCGGTCTGGGCTATTGGATAGAAATATCTCGCTAGTAGCTGAAGATTGCCAAACATGCCCGCCCTTAGAAAAGCCATATCATCCGTGCCATCGGAAACCTTTGCCTATCCGACGGGGATGGTATGGTGTCCGATGAAAATGAGCGGTATGGCCATCATGAGATGCGCGCGCTTGCAAAAGGACCTCGGGTGCGGAACTCGTCGCGCGCTGCAAACCCTAAGGACGACCAACCCGGAACGTGTCGTGCTCTTTTGGCCTTGGCTCCGACGTCGAGACGAGTGCCCAGAGCGAGCGACCGAAAAGCAGGTTCGAGAGATTCTCCTGGCAATCACTCCACTGAAGCTAGCGGAACGCAGCAGGAAGAATCCGCGTACTTACCAGTGCTCCGGCTGCGGAGGTCGCAAGACATTCGGCGCCCGTCGGTGCCGGCGATGCTGGCTTATCTCCGTGAGGAGATCGGTTTGACGGTTTGAACTGCTTGAACGATTTGAACCGCTTGAACTATCTTGACTACGATGAACTCAGAACGGCAAAAGCGGCAAGAAGAGATCGAGAGGATCATGCGCCGAGGCGGGCGTAAGCCGGGAGGCAGACGTCGCTTTCAAGAAGAAGTCAGGAAAACCGCCGCCGCTATCATTGAAAAGAAGCGAGCAGGATTCAGAAAAGTGAGCGAGCCAGGAGCCGCAAGCGATCAATCAGCCCAGTAACGGCCGGGGTGTGGCTCCTCGTGCTCGGAGCCGTGGGGTTCATATTTTCGCTGCCGAGCTTGGCAGCCACGCTTTTCCTTTGCGGTATCGCTGTGATCGTTTGGGCGACTTTTCCGAAACTATCCAAGACCTCACTTCCAATCCATAAGAACGTAAGATCATATAGCAAAGTCCTGAAAAACTCCGTTTACAAAGCTTTTCAAAAAAGATCCCATAGTCGCTGTAGTGAACCGATTGAACGTTGGTTGGTAGTGTCGTGTTCCCCGAAATCCGTTGAATAGTTTGAGCGTCATTCCGGGCAAGCTGGCTATAGCTAACGAGACCGGAATCCAGGTGTAAGGGCGGTTCGAAACCCGCCCCTACCTGTCCCCGCTTTCACGGGTATGACGGTGGGCGCTCGCTCATTTATTTTGCCGACTTTAGTTCCTTTGACGCTAGTTTCTGATTTCAAATCAACTTATGGGAAACAGGAGGTGGACACATGAAAGCTCGCGTCGGCTGCATTTTCCTTCTCCTTCTGGCGGTCCCCGGTGCGGCGAGCGCTCAGGCAAAGCCTGAAAAGGAGAAAATTCGCATCGGCTATGCAGCCCGCGTCGTAGCTCATGCTATACCCTACCTGGCGGCACAAGCAGGGGCTCTTCCGTGAAGAGGGCCTGCAGGTGGAAGTCGTGCAAACGGCCGGATCCGTGGCGCCCATGGCGCTGATCGCGGGCGAAGTGGACTTTTCCATCATGTCAGCATTTCTCCTCATACCGGTCTCGGTTCAAAGCGGCGATGTCGTTATGCTGGGTGCCTTCGGGCGCTATGCCACCATGACCCTGGTATCCCGTTCCGAAATCCGGACGGCCGAAGAACTCAAGGGAAAAATAATCGGACTACAGCGTCCAGGCGATGCCACCGAAATCAATGCTCGCTTCGCGCTGCGCCATTTAGGACTCGATCCCCATAAAGATGTGTCGTTTCTGTATCTCGGCAGCAACGAGCTCATGTGGCCGGCGCTGCAGACGAAGAAGATCGCGGCCACCGTCCTGCAACCGCCTTGGACTCTTCTTGCGCGCAAGGCGGGAATGAACTTTCTCGTCGATCTCTCCGATCTCAAGATCGAATACCAGGGATCCACCTTGGCCAGCCGCAGATCATTTATCAGGGACAACCCTAATCTTACCCGCCGGGTACTTCGCGCTATCGTGCGCGGCGTTCATTTCTTCTACAACCGCAAAGAGGAAAGTTTGCGCATACTTGCAAAGTTCCTGGCGACGGATAACGCCGAGGCGTTGGAGGAGGGCTATCGATACGCCAAATTTCCGCCTAAACCTTACGCGACGGAAAGTGCGGTCCAGGCAACCCTCAATCATCTTGCGGAAAGAGACACGCGCTTCGCTCAGCGCAAGCCCGCCGAGTTCATCGAACCGGGCCCGCTCGGAGCTCGACCGCAGCGGATTCATCGACCGGCCTGTACGCCGGGCAGAAGTGATGCATGGCAGCGGGCCGGAGAAGTATCTCGCTGGCCTAGTTAATATCCGTATTTCTCAACCACCGGCTGGAGACGTTCGAGATTGCGCTTCACTTCATCGGTCTGTGCCACCGATGCTGCACCTCGTCGTTCCCAGGGCGCGCTCGGCGACGGCCTGCGCAGTGGACGTCTGGAATAAATTCGATGTTGGAGCGATCATATCGCGCACGCCCGTGCCGACTTCGTCGTAGCGCTCGTCGTCAGGGCGCCTGGGCTTAATTCCCGTTGATCTTGGCGTGGACAATCTCAGGGTCCAGACCCTCCGTGCGACGAAGTCCGCCTTTTAGCGCTCTGCCTGGTCTCCTCTCCTAAAAAGCGCACTAAATAGAACTGAAATGAGGAAGTCAACTTGCGCAGTGGCCAAATATTTGACAGCTTGAACCCGTGTGATACAAGCACACGAGAAGCAATCACAAAAAGGAAGCAAGCGATGAAAGCCGAAAGCATGTTTCAAGTTCGCAGAGAGGATCTGCACAATTTCACCCGCGAGGAAAACGAAACCTTGACTCGCGTAGTGACCCGCAACGGCGATGGGCAATCTATTTCGCCAATACTGGCTCCCCGTGGTGCCGACATCGCATTTGAGAGAGCCCGGCGGCAGGCCGATGCGAATCAAACTCCTTGGCGAAGATTTGGTTCTGTTCCGCACCAAGGCTGGAGAGATCGGGCTCATTGGGGCTTACTGCCCGCACCGGCTTGCTCCCCTTTACTTCGGGCGCGTGGAACAAGACGGGCTGCGCTGCGCCTATCACGCTTGGAAGTACGCCCCAAACGGCAAGTGCATCGCGATGCCCAATATACCGCCCAAGCAACAATTCATGGAAGAAGTGCAACACCCCGGTTATCCTTGCGTGGAGCGCGGCGGCATCATCTGGACCTATATGGGCCTGGCGAAAGCTCCGCCTGAACTGCCTGACTTTGAATTCCTGCGCGTTCCCGATGAGCATCGCATTTATCGATTATTTTTTCAGGAAGCGAACTATCTTCAGGTCCTCGAAGGCGGCATCGATCCGACCCACGTCATGTGGCTGCATTCGCCCTACGATTTGTGCGGACGAAGAAATGAACGAGCAACAACCGGCGCAGCAAAGAGCGGCGAACAAGTTGGGAGTAGATAAAACGCCAGAGGATGTTGAAATTTTCGACCGCGAAGCCGGCTTTACCTACGGCGCAAAGCGGGCGCTGAACGGGGGTAAGAGTCTTTGGCGCGTTAACCAGTTCATCCTGCCCTTTTACACCATGCCGCCGGGCGCCGATCAGAAAGCAGCGCGAGCCTTCGTGCCGGTGGACGACGAGAACTGTGTCAAGTGGCAGGTACGTTGGTATCCCACCGAAGAAGTCACCAAGAATACCAAAGAAAAAGTTCGTGAATCGTTTCCCGAGGAAAGCTACGATCCGCCGACGAATGCGGTTCCCTTCGGCCATATTCGCATGAAAGCGAAACGATCGAATGACTACTTGATCGACTGGGAGACTCACAAGACGCGGCGCATCGGTATTGCGGGAGTCAACTTGCAGGATGTGTGCGTCACCGAAAACGAAGGCCCCGGCCCGATCATGGACCGCACCAAGGAGCACCTGTGCGCAGGTGATATCAGCACGATCAAAGCGCGCCTGAAGCTACTCGACGCCGCGAAGGCGCTGCGCGAAAAAGGAACTGTTCCGCCGGGCGCCCAAGACCCAGGCGTTTACCGCGTCCGCGGCGCTTCTATCGTTGTTCCCGATGATGTGAACTGGATCGACGGCGTAAAAGACGCGATGACGGTGGCGCCGGACAACCACCAACGTACACAAACGATTGGCTCGTGAAATTTTTGGTTGGCATCAAAAGAGTGCGGCGGCCGGCACAAGAGCTCGTTAAACATTCTCCCGAATAGACGCCGAACCACATGGCAAGGCGCAGCGAACGCTTCAGTTACGTCTTGGCCCTAGCTTCTAGCTCCAGCTCCTTGGTGTAGTCCTTCCAGTCGCTGGTGTTGGGAATCATATCCGAGATCACCAGTAGATGAGGAAAGCGGTTCTGGCTGGGATCTCTGGCCACGTGGGCTGGATCCCGTCCTTCCTGAACATCCCGAATAGCTTTCTCCAGCAGCTTGCGCGCCGCAATGATCGCTTTGTCTGAGGAAACGAGGTGCTCATCCGCCCGGTCCTGGATCGTTCCCTGGCTACTAGTAGCGAAGGCATCGTGAGCTTGAAAGCCATGCCCCATACCCGCATAGGTTTTGTTTTCATAGTTTCGCGATCCTGCAGAAATCGGTTGGCAGTGCTTCGAATCAATCGATAGTCTGAGGAGAGCTCGGAGCGTTCTCGCGCGACAATGGCTTTATCGAGGGGTGCGCCCGAACTGTAGATAAAGGCATACTTCCAGTGCTGCGTATCATCGATGGGAACATGCCAGTTAACTGAATACCCCTCGCCTCCTGTTTGCCCTGGAAACGCGCCTCAAATTGGGAAGGATAAAATAGGAGACTCTCAGGTAGGATTTGTCGGCGCCCATCTCCCGCACTGTATAAATGCGCACTCCGAAGTCGACCAACTCCACATCGATGGTGGGCGTGATCGTGCGACCCACCAGATTGTAATGCGACTCGTTGGCGCCGCGCACGCCGCGATAACGTTCCTCTCGGTTCTCAAGAAAGCGATGCAGAAAAGAGAGGTGAACCGGATCGATGTTTCCCTCGTTGGCCTGCAGGTAATTACACTCGTGAAAGATCTTTTCAACGCAGACATGCTCTGAGGAGGCTTTGAGAAAATCATAATCGGGGAACAGCGGAGGTTCTCCCGGTCCCATGTAGGTGAAGACAGCACCTCCGGCCTCCTGGCAAGGATAGGCAAGCTGCCGAATCGCATCCCTGTGCTCGCCGCCACCGGGTTCCCCGGGTTGCTGCAGGCACCGGCCGCCAATATCGTAGAGCCAGCCATGATAGAGACAACGCAAACCGCCATCTTCGATTCGTCCGTAGCTCAAGTCGGTTCCTCTGTGCGAGCAGTGAATCCCTAAAAGTCCGACCCGCCCCTTATCGTCGCGGAACAAGACCAGTTCTTCGCCCAGAATTTTCACGGCCAGTGGTGCTCCTCCCGGGGCAGCTCCTCCGAAAGAGCCACCGGTTGCCAGTAGCGCCGCAACAGCGCTCCAGCGGGCGTTCTCCGACCGGTTTGAGTCAGCAATTGGTTTTCCTCTCGGGTGATCATATCAAGATCTCACCTTCACTGAATTTTCTCGGCGATAACAACCCCATTTGTCGCTCGGCGCGGCATCGTCTTCTTTTCTTGCCTGCTTCAAGCGATCTCCTGCCTTCTCGAACCACAGCCAGCTCAGGCTGTCAAGAGAATCTTGCTTTAGCCGTTGAACATTTAAGTGCCAACTATGTGATGTTTTCAGACAAAAATTTTGCGGCTGCGGCGATGAATTAGTCGGTCAAACCAGCTGGAGTAGACCACCACAAAAGACCACGTAGTCGTGTGAGCTGGCGGCGCTCCACAAACGTCTACGGAGAGTGGCCGGCGCACTTTCTTTTAACTGTCCGCTCCGCGCAAAGGTGTTCGGCTCCTCTTCTCTAGCTCAGCTCTTGCCCGCAGATATGAGTCTTTTCGGCAGTCCTGCTAGCCTATGCGCTTTGGTTACTACTCCCTTGCGAGCGGATGAGTGAATCGATCAGCGAGCGCTCCTTCTCGATGAGGGTGCGCAGCGATTCTCGGAATATTCGCTCCGACAAGAAGGCGTCGCGGAGGAGGAGGCTGCGAAAAGCCGCGGCACTCCATTGCAGGACTGCCGAGTTCTCGCTCGCGCGCACCGAAGCCGATCGCGGAATGCCGCATAGCACAGCCAATTCACCCAAGATCGTACCCGGCCCGGCATCGGTCAGCACGAGGTCACGTCGCTGGCGTTCGACGAAGACTTGCAATTTACCGGTGAGCACGAGCAGAACGAATGTCGGGCTTATCTCCTTCCGTGAGCAGCACTTCTCCTGGAGAATACTCCTTGACTTCGCCAGACTCCAACAGCATTCGAGCGCCATCCAAAGTGAACCCATGGAATAGCGGAAACCCCGTGATCAAGACAGCGTATTGCTCATTCACGGAAAGCACCTCCGTTGGTCATGCTATGGAAAAAAGAATTTCTATTTCTTCACAAACATGCCGTATCTTTCACAACTCTCCATTACTTTTTGAATGATTTCCTCTGAAACAGATTTTCCTTGTGCACCTACTTGAGTACTAGGAATCCCAAAATCGCGAAAAAACTTCTGGAACCCTTTGGGACGCCAACCCGTAATCCATATCACGTTCTCCTCCGTGTTATTGATAAAGGTATGCACCGTATTGGGTGGGAGATCGACAAAATCGCCAGCTACCATTTTGCTCCACTCTCCATCTCTCATTACGTCAAGTGTGCCTTTGGCTATGAAAAGGAACTCGCTCTCACTCTTGTGATAGTGCGGTGGCGGTCCCGGCACTTTGGGTAAAGACGTTACCTCTATCAGTCCATAAGAATCGTTAGTATCCATCAAACGAATTTTGTGACCTAAAACCCAAAGTAAATTCATATCATTCATGACTATTCCTCCATTGCACAACTTCGCCCCACGACGACGGCTGCAAGCGAACAGGGCTGAACCATTTCGATAACCGTACCTTTCTCAACAGCGCGAGAAACAGAGCAGACTGGCGATCTCATGTTCGAGCCACGAGCAGTGGCATGATGGCGAACAACCCGAGCATCACGATGTACACCGTTCCCGCCACGGGATCTCGGCTTGCGAGGTAGTCACGGAGTCAAGCCCCGAGCCAGGCTGAATTCCACGACAAGCAGAAGGCCAAGCGCGACAAGACCGACGCCAAGCCGCTTAGACGATGTAGATGACAGGGCGAGGCGCCGAACTACCCATCGAGCCGCGACAATGACCACCGCTAACATAAGAGGCGTCTCCATCAATTCGGCTGTCCTGGTGCCGAAACGCGGGACTAGCCACAGTATGCGAATAGGGCCAAGCATCGAAGCCGCTCGAAACATGAGAGCGAAATAGAGCGCGCCAGCTTTCAGAGTTTCCCATAACAGCTTTGTGGCCTTCTGCGCGGGCTAGGGTTGTGTCCCCTTCGGACTTCAACACGGGGGTCCAATTATTAACTGACCCGCCTAGGTGACGCCGTTGCTGGGCCTCGCCCGCATAGCTCTGTTTCATAGAAGCAAAGTTTGCACAGAATATCCCTCGTTCACAGAAATTTTGTCAAGTGAACGGCTAATCTCGATTCCTACCAGTTTGACAACCGCCCGGCTTTCGCCTACGAAAGAGACCGCTTCAAGACGTTTCACCGGGAACCACCAGACAGGCTGAACTTACAGAGCCGCAATCGTGTTCATAAGGAGGATCTCCCCATGAAAGCGAAACTCCCATCGATTATTTTCATGCTCGTTCTCACGCTCTCAGCGATAGTGAAGTCTCCGAGACGTCGCCGCGCTTACCATAAAAGTGGGATACCCTCAGCTAAGCGGCGGCTCGATGCCGCTCTGGATTATCAATGAAGCCAAACTCGACCGTCGCTACGGCGTTGATATCAACTCGATTTACGTGCCGGGTGGAGCCAGACTCACCCAGTCGCTCATTGCCGGCGACGTCGATATAGCGTTGACCGGTGGGGCAGTTGTCACTGCGAACCTAAGTGGCGCCGACCTAACCTATGTCGCCATCGGACTATCAACCTATGGCTTTTATGTGTATGCCAAGCCGGAGATCAAAGAAGTCCGTGACCTCAGTGGCAAGATTCTTGGAGTCATAACCAAAGGCGCCTCCTCCGACCATGCGGCCATCGCACTCGTCAGACGTTACGGGATGCGGGAGGGACAGGACGTTAAGTTCCTTTATTTCTCGCGTCAAGAAGATCTCTTAGCTGCCATGAATCAAGGAATTGTCCCGGCCGGGGTGCTTGCCTGTCCCACGAATGTTATGGCTCAACGCCTGGGCTTTAAGGAGCTCGTCGACATTTCCTCTTTCAAACTTCCCTATCCTCATAACGCCGTCGCCACCCGCAGGCCCTTACTTAGACAGAATCCCGATCTGTTTAGAGGTTTTCTAAAATCCTATCTTGCGGCCATAAAGATCATCCACGAAGAGCCCGAGGTGGCGAAGGGAGCCCTCAGACGTCATTTCGGAAGTAAGGATCCCGAGATGGTCGATGACGCGTACCGAAGACTTCGAAGCACTATTTCTAAAAGTTCCCTATATGCCGGAGGAGGCGATCCGCTCAGTCCTCGCGGTCTCGGATCACCCTCGAGCTTCCGCGGCCAATCCAAAGGATTTCTTCGACAACCGCATTCTAAAGGAGCTAGACGATACGGGCTTCATCAAGGAACTTTATAGTCAGCGCTAGCTAGAGAATGAGCGCTCCAATTCACAAGCGCCTTCAAAAGCCAAAGGCAGACTTGATCACCCCTCTTACTACACCAAAGGCTCGAGAACGCGGATTTGACATTCATCATTTAATCAACACTCAAGATTCGGCGGTCTCTCTATTGCGTACACTTCGCTAATGACTACCTCACTCCGAGCTTATGGTTCGCTTCTTTCCATAAATCGAGGAATTGTGATGTATCGATGGTCACGGCCGCGCCCGTCTCATCGATGCGACGGGCCGCGAGCAGCTGGGCGCGTCGCATCCACCCCTCAGCATCGACGCTGCCCGGCGACAGACTCCAGAGACGCGCCGTGCGGTCTTCTGATGCAGTGACCACCTGCTGTCCGTTTGGGCTGAACTCGGCGTAACGGACCACACCGCCATGCTCCAGCGGTTCGGTGACGGGCTGTCCGGATGCGGCGTTCCACACCCGGGCCGTGCGGTCTGTGCTCGCCGTCAACACTCGCGTGCCGTCCGCACTGAACACCACGTGCATAACGCGGTCGTCGTGCTGCATGGGCGGCGTAACAGCGCTCCCAGACTCGGTGTCCCAGACACGCACACTCCCCTCGTTGGCGGTCACCACCCGCTGCCCGTCTGGGCCGAAGGCGACGGCCGTAATCTGGTACTCGTGGGGCACGGGCTGACCGACCGAAGCGCCGGTTGCCGTGTCCCAAATTTGCAAGACACGGTTCTCTCCCGCAGTCGCCATGCGTCTTCCGTCCGGACTCAACCTCGCCAGGCGGATCTCCGAACGCCGCAGCTCAGTCCGTTCCTGACCGGTCTCGACGTTCCATACCCGGGCGGTGCCGCCGAAATCGACGCTGAGGATCTCCCGGCCATCGGCCGAGAACTCGCCATAGAGCACCGGCGCGTCATGCGCCAGGGACACCTTCGGCGCACTCGGAATTTGCGGCAGCGCAGCGACGTCCCACACCATCAGCCGCTCGCCACTGGCGGTGAGCAGCATCTTTCTATCGCGGCTGAAAGCGGCATAGCTCACACGGCGCGGATGCGGCAGCGCAGCGGTCTCTTTACCGGTCTTGACGCTCCACAAGCGGGCGAGGTGATCCTCGCTGACAGTAAGCACGTAGGCGCCGTCGGGGCTGAAGATCGCATGGTAAATCTGCGCGCCAGGCGTCCACACGAATTCGGCTTTTCCGGCAGTGCTGGTTGCATTCCACAGCTGCGCGGTGAAATCGGTCGCGGTGAGCACGCGCGTCCCATCGGGACTGAAAGCCGCGAACCTGACGGAGTCCTGGTGTGACAGGGTTAAGCCTGGCGCCCATGCGAGCTCCCATAGCCGCACCACTTTGTTCGCCGTTGTCGTCGCCAAGCGCTTGCCGTCCGGACTGAACGCGACCCGGCTCACGGTGGTCTCATGCCAGAGCGGCGGGGTAACCTCCTTGCCAGTTTTGATGTCCCACACGTGCGCCTGCCGATCCGTGCTGGCTGTCGCCAGCCATTTGCCGTTAGGGCTGAACGCCGCGTCGAGCACGGCGCCCTGGTGCCGCAGTGTCCGGACTTCGCGGTCCGTTGCGATGTCCCAGATGATTGCCCAGCCATATCGTGAAACCATCGCGACGCGGTGACCGTCCGGGCTCAGGCGGGCATGATCGACCCCTTCCCAGTCTCCCAACGACGTCACGTGCCTTCCGGTCTTGCTATCCCATACGGCGGCGCGGGCATCATCGTCGAACGTGAGCACGTAGCGCCGATCAGCGCTCAACTCGGCTGCCACCGCCTTCTGGTCGTCAAAGGCAACGCTCCGTTTCGTTCGGCTGTTCCACAGAGCCAGCTTATTTCCGAGGCTCTTAATGAGCAAGGTCACCACGTCCCCATCGAAAGCCGCATCGAAGATCTTGTCGACGTCCCGGAGCCGGGCGATTTCGCGTCCAGCTCCGGCGTCCCACACGCGCCCGGTCCGGTCTTTGGCCAGGGTGAGTACATGCTGGCCGTCGGCGGCAAAGCCTGCCCAGCTGACGGGGGTGTCATGCGTCAGAGACCGGACCTGCTTACCCGTTAGCGGGTCCCACAGATAGGCGCCATCGGTATCAACAGTCAGCAATCGTCTTCCCTGCGGCGTGACTGCGACATCGACCACGGGGCTGCTCAGCGGCCTAAACGCGGCTGATTCGGTTTGCGCATCCCAGGCTTGTACGCTCCCTTCCCGCGGGTAGACGGCCACCCAGACACCGTCGGTAGTGAATCCGACGCCTCCGACGGGCGCAGCGGCAGACCACACTTGCGCTAGGCGGGGATGCCTGCCAGCGAGCGACGCCAGGCGGGTGCGCAGCAAGCCCTGCTCCATCGGGTGGTCGGCTTCCAGTTTCACCGCCTCGGCGAACCACAGCATTGCGGCGGAGACGTCGCCGGCATCGGCAGCGCGAGAGCCATTCGCGGAGTTGAGCTGGACGAGGCGGCGGCGGGCTTGGTCGCGTTGCTCGACGGCGATCCGCTCTTGCCGGCGTGCTTCGTCGCGCTGTTGATTGGCGATCACGCCGAAACCGATTGCGGCGATCGCGAGCGTCGCCAGCCCGACTATCGCCGCTGCCGCGACGCGACGGGTTCGCCGATGCTGCCGGACATCTTCGCCGACGAGCTCGTCGAGGGGCTGGCCCCGCAACGTGGACGCAACGCTAGCGACTGCCGTCAGGAAGTCGGGGTTGCGCAGAGACAGGTCCGCCGCCACCGTGGCCCAACGCAGGTCGACGTACTTGGGCACTTGATCGAAGGCCTTCGACAGCCGCCGTGGCAGGGCATTGGTGCGGTCCCAGTCGAAGTCATGCGCGGCATCGTTCCAGCTAATCTCACCGTGTGTCAGCGCGATGAGCAGATGATCGGCGGGTCGGCCGTCGAGCCAGCAGGCGACTTCACGCTGCACCCATTCCGAGGCGGCGGCATCGGGCGAGGCCAGCAGGAGGAAGTACTCCGAATCCAAAAGGGCCGCCTCGATCGACGGCCACAGGGCGGGCGTGACGGCAAGGCCGGTTTCGTCGCGGAACACCCGCATGGCGCGCAGCTGGTACCACGGCTTCGCGAAGCCGTGCAACGCGGTCCGTAACGCCGGTGCCAACCGATTGTCCGCGCCATGACTGTACGAAATGAATGCTTTGTAACGGTACAGCGCTTTTCCGCGGGCATTGGTCATGCCGTCTCCCAATCCCGACAGTTGCTGGCGACGACTCTTCTGCGAACCCACACTTTGGCACTCTCCAGGTTCTTGTCTAAGAGACTCCTTTGGACTATACGACGCCAATGATCGACGCACGCTGCCTAACAACCCAGCTCAGGAGCAGCAGCCGCGCTCAGAGCCAGTGTACTTTCAGGAACCAAGATCGCGGCCACCAAATTTCAGCTAGCGCGTGCGCTTCCCGGCGGCGCGCTTGGTCGCGTGGCGGACGCGGGCGGGGCGCTTCTTCTTCGCCTGGGTGCCGCGAGCCTCGCGACGACCTCGCCTGACACGGGGTCGGTGACGCCGAGCCCGCCACCGAGGTCCTCAAGCATGTCGCGCAGCCCGTCCAGGATCGCGATCATCTGGGGACGTGCGGCTATGAGGCTCTGAAATTCCGCCACTCACCGATGATGCAGAAGGTCTGGTCCCCGTCTTGATCAGGCTTCCACCGAGAAAGCCCTTGAACCCGGGTCGCACCTTGCGGTGTCGTCGATGAACCGTTGCTCGTTTCCGGGTTTCACCCGGAATCGCACCACATTGAACGCCGTCATGTCATCCCTCCGGTTTGTGTTGTTTGATCATGCATAGACTTATGGGTTGCTTGAAAGTTTTTTAAAAAACCCTTCGTCTTCCAGTTTTTGAGAAAAGTCACGTTAACGAAATCCGCCGGATTTTTTCTTTGAGCGCGGGGCGCTGCTCGGCGAGAAAATCCAGGATGAACTTGATGCCGTCGAGGGACGGCGTCAGGGTCAAGTTTAAATGTTTGGCGAAAGTTTCTTGAGCCTGAGCAGGGCCGGATCGTCTTTGGCCACGCGCATATACTTTGGCGATCACCGGCAGTGCGACTTCCGGCCGCGTTCTATACAGGTGGATGGCTTCGGAAGTCGCTCGCAGCACGTTCATAATAACATCGGGATTCGCTTCGATATATTTCCGGGTGCTGACGACGGAAAGAGTGGGAAAAGGAAAGTCCAGGCTGGCGAGATCGAAGATCTCTCGAAAGCCCATCCTCGTCGCCATGTGCGTGGTCGGTGCCGTCAGCACGCCCGCCGGGAACCTGCCCTGGGTCAGCGCGCCAAGAACTTCCGGCGATCCACCCACACCGATCAGATTCACATCCCGGTTGGGGACCCAATTGAATCTCGACAGAAAGAGCAGCGCGGCGAAGTAAGTGTTGCCGCCTACCGTCCCGGTGACCAGGGTCTTTCCCTTCAGATCGCTGATCTGCTTGATTTGCGGGCTCGCATGCACGGCAAAATTAAGCCGCGAAAAGATAGTGCCCAGGATCACCACGTCGGCTCCCTGGGCTGCTGCCGAGACGGTGGCCGCTCCGCCGACCTGAGAAGCGTCGATGGATCCGCCGAGCATGGCTTGAATCGGCCTGGCGCCCGACACATAGACCAGCTCGGAGTCGAGACCATATTTCTCGAAAAGCTTCAGGTCCTGGGCAATCCAGAAAGGCGGATTGGCATAGGCAAAAGCGCTGTAAGCCAACCTAACTTTTTCGCGGGCACCGCCGCCGACAAGCTAGAAGCAAGAATAAACAGCGTGAGAAAAAGCTATGGCGTCAAATAACCAAGAGGTTCGGCTTTTCATTGGCGCAAGAAATACGTCTAACAGCCCCTTTGAGTCAAACTCTCGGAAGCAAGAGAAACCGTCGGTTAGACCACGCAGTTTCTCACCCCTCTCCTCCCGCTATTTTCGTCTCAAAACGCGCAAGAATCTCCCGGCGATTGCTTCTATGGCCTCGTCCATTTCTTCAATACGAAGCAGCCGGCAGGCTACATAAAAGACAATTGCCGCCAGGGTTATGGACGCCGAGACGCGCACGAGCTTGAGTGCAATCCCGGCCAGCGGCAGGCTCGTGCAGAATTCACTCGCCAACCATGCGACGGCGGCCATGGGAATCGACGCAACGCAAATCCGCGCCAGCGTAGGTCCAAGGCGACTTCCTTCGAGCCGGCCAATCCGGCGGCGCATGAAAAGCGCAAGCAAAATGAAATTGACCAGCGCCACCGTCGAAGTAGAAAACGCCAGGCCGACATGGCCGAAGGGTACCACCAGCAAAGAATTCATTACATAGTTGACGGCGATGGAACCGAGACTGATCAGCATCGGGGTCCGAGCATCTCCTAAGAGCGTAAAAGGCCGGCGATAGCACCTTGACCGCGGCATAGCCGGCGAGACCGATGGAATAAGCCGCCAACGCATCTCCCGTCTGCACCGTGTCGAAAGCGGTAAATCGTCCGTGCTCGAAAATCAACGCCACGATGGGCCGGCTCAAAACTGCGAGACCCACCGCGGAAGGAACGCAGAGCAGAAAACCAGCGCCAACGAATGAGCCAAAGTTCGTCGGAATTCCATGTAATCCGTTCGCGCGCTGCTGCGCGAGAGCGTCGGCAACGCCGCCGTGGCGATGGCCACGCCGAAGACGCCGATGGGAAATTGCATGAAACGAAATGCGTAGCTCAACCAGGATACCGGGCCGTTGGCTACGGCGCCGGTGGCGGGATCAATAATGGACGATGCAAAATTGGTGTTGACGAAAACGTTGACCTGCACCGCAGCGGTACCGATAATGGCCGGTCCCATCAGACTGAAGATCTGGCGGACGCCCGGATCGCTGATGCTGATCATGGGCCGATAGCTAAACCCGGTGCGAACCAGGCTTCGGCCACTGGACGGCGAACTGTAAAAAACCGCCGATGAGGGTTCCGTAGGCCATGCCTTCGATAGCGCTTAGCCCGATAGCCGGACCGACCACGAAACCTAACAATAGTCCGCCCAGGATGGACCCGACGTTAAAAAAGCCGACGCCAGCGCGGGGATGCCAAAACGGCCGCGCGCGTTCAAGATTCCCATGGCTTGCGCCGCCAGCGCCACGAGCAGCAAGAATGGAATCATGATTCGCGTCAGCTTGATCGTCAGCTCCGCCTTGCCCGGCACATCGTAAAAACCAGGCGCGAGCATATGGACGATGGCCGGCGCGTGCCACCATCCGACCAACGAAATGGCCGTGATCACGAGAGTCATTAAGGTTGCGACTCGATTCGAAAGCCGGATCGCTTCCTCTTCTCCTTTGGTCGCTAGAACCTGACTGAAAGTGGTAACGAACGCAGCGGATAGCGCGCCTTCGGCAAATAGATCCCGCAGCAGATTGGGGATGCGAAAAGCCGTCAAGAATGCGTCGTAATAAAGGCCGGCGCCGAAGAATATCGCGAAGACCTGATCGCGCACCAGACCGAGAACGCGGCTCGCCATCACGGCCAAGCTGACGATACCGGCATTGCGCGCTACGCTCGAACGGCCGCGCTTAGCGTTCTCTGATTCCATATCTTGATGAATCAAATTCATTGCCGTAGCATGAAATATTCGGGGTGTCGACGTACAGCTGTGTCATCAGAGCACCAAAAGTCTCGCTCGGTCACGAACGGCCTCGAGAAATCGCCTCACACCATTCTGAATATTCTACGACAAAACGCGGCCCTTGTATTGCCGTTTTAGGATGGATACAACGGACACAAATTAAATCTAAGGAGACACCATGAGACTGCCAGCGGTAAAGCGCGACGATCTTTCGCCGGAAAATCAACAACGATGGGACCGTATCATGGCTGGACGCACCAGCGGGGGCGGCGGGCCGTATAGCGCGTTGATCCATGCGCCGCTCCTCGCCGATCATTTAGCGACGGCTGAGAACTACTACCGGAAAGACGCGGCCCTTGCCGAAGCCGACCGCGAGCTAGTCATCCTGGCCACCGCCCGCGAATTTGAAACTCACTATCCCTGGACCAGGCACGAAATCAGAGGACGCCAGGTGGGCTTGCGCGAAGAAGCCATCGAAACCGTCCGCGCCCATGGTTCGTTGGAGAAGCTCATGCCCCGCGAGCGGCTGCTCGTGGAGATCGTGCGCAACCTGCTGCGCCAACACCGCCTCTCCAACGAGATCTTCACCCTCGCTCTCGCGGAGTTGGGGCCGCAAAAATTCGTCGAGTTGGTCGCGCTCATCGGTCACTACAGCACCATCGGTTCGGTGGCCAACGCCTTTGACGTGCGTCCGCCGGATGGCAGCAAAACTTTCTGAGTAAACCAGATCTACGACGGCGTCTTTGCCTGCATCGAGTTGGGCCAGAATGATTCTCCCCTAGTCCCATCACTCTGCGTATCCCTTCGACTCTTTTCGGCTGTTGCTTGACGGGTTTGATGAAAGCTATAACCATCTGAACTTTTTGGATCGAGCGGCAACGGTCGCTCGGCAACGAGGTCAATCATTATGGCGAACAGAACAGGGGCGGATTACATCAAAGGCGCTGCGCGATGGCCGCGAGGTTTGGTACGGGAGCAAGCGCATCAACGACGTAACGACCCATTCGGGTTTTACCGGTACCATCAAAACTCTGGCGGACCTCTATGACAAGCAGCACGACCCCGAATACAAAGATATTATGACCGTGGAGTATGAAGGCGAGCGAATCTCGTACAGCTACCTTCCGCCCCGGAATGCTGAAGAGCTCGCGCTCAAGCGCCGCAACATTGAGCTCTGGTCGCAACAGACCCTCGGCCAGATGGGCCGGTATCCTGACTTTTGCGCGCAGCTGGTCGTGGGCTTGTTCGATTGGGCGCACATCATCGAGAAGACGAACCCAAAATGGGCCGAAAACGCCAGAGCCTATCATCGACACGCGAGCCGCAACGATCTCTGTTTGACCCACGCGCTCACCGACCAGTACTACGATCGCACCAAGCGCGTCAGCGAGCAGGAAGATCCCGATTTGATCTTGCATATCGTCGGCGAGACTAAAGAGGGCGCAGTGGTGCGCGGCCTGCGAACCCTCGCCACTTTGGCGCCGCTATCGGACGAAGTTTTGGTTTACCCTAATCGAGCGCGAGATGCCGACGAGGCGGATTACGCCATCGCGTTTGCGCTACCCATGAACGCGCCAGGGCTCAAGATCGTTTGCCGCGATCTCTACGCCGAGCATGCCGACCCCGACCGGCATCCCTTGACCACCCGCTTCGACGAAGTCGACGCGGCGCTGATTTTCGATGATGTCGTCGTGCCCTGGGAGCGCATCTTCGTTTACAAAGATCCGAAGCTCCTCGCCGGCATCATGTACATTCACACCTGGGCGCAGTACTCGACGATGTTACGTCTGATTACAAAATTAGAAGGCTTCTTGGGCATCGCCCAGCTGTTGACCCGGTTGGCGAAGCGTAACACGAGCGCATCGTCACAAATACTCTTGTCGAGTTTGATGCAGGACATAGAAATCTTGCGGGCCTGCATGCAGGTCGCCGGATCCAACGGTTACCGGGCCGCCGGCGGCACCTGGGCGCCGCTGTTGAGCCCCGCATACCGTGTGCATAGCATCGAAGCGTCCGATCGCGCGGAGCGAACGATGGAAGGTTTGCTGACGAGTACTCTCATGCTGAGCGGCGGCGCGTCGGACTTGAACAACTCGGAAATCGGCCCTTTCATCGACCGTTATTTTCGCGGCGGCGCGACCACCACCGGGAGCACCTGCGGCTGATGGCAGTCGCAGCCGATATGGTCATGACTCCCTTCGGCAAGCGCAGCCAGTTGTACGAGCGGCTACAGAGCGGAGAGGTAGACCGGATGCGACAACGCCTTTACAACCAGTACAACGACCCAACTCCGGCGCAGCGTATGATGCGGTTCGTGAAAGACATGGGATGAGAACCGAGAAACCTCCACCTAGGCGACTGGTAGGCTAACCCGCGGTCAGCGCCTTGTCTTTCTCACTCTGGCGCGTATATAGGCAGAGAAAAATCTTTAGAGGTGATTTATGCAACTCCCGCCCATCGCTGCAACGACCATCGGCAGTTTTCCGCGTCCGAGTTGGCTCGCCGCTACAGACCGCAGTCGAGTGACGTTTCGCCTTGACGGCGCTGCTCAAAAGAAGCGCAGGATGATGCCACGAGTCTCAGCATGCGAACTCAAGAACAGATCGGCCTCGATCTTCTGACCGACGGCGAGCAGCGCCGCACCGGTTTCATCAATCATATTCTGGCGGCCTTTGACGGCGTCGACCTAACCCACGAAGCTGTCAAAGCGATCTATCGGCGCCGCGCGCTGGAGCGCTCCGTGCCTCGTGTTGTCGGAAAGATTAAGAGAAACAAGCCGGCGATCGTTGACGATCTGCGCTTTGCCAAGGCGCAAACCACCAAGCCGATCAAGATGGCAGTGCCAGGACCTATGACGGTGATCGATAGCACCCTCGACGAAACCTATAACGACGAAGGAGCTATGGCCATGGACGTTGCGGCGGCGCTTAACGAAGAGTTGCGCGACCTCCAAGCAGCGGGCTGCGACGTCCTGCAGATCGACGAGCCCGCCATGACCCGCTACCACGAGAAGGTCTTTGAGTACGGCGCCCGGGCCCTCGATCGTTGCTTGGAAGGCATCCAAATTCCGAGCATCGTCCATCTTTGTTACGGCTACCCTGGCGGGGCCGGCCAGCAGCACGAGTATGAATACCCCGAACTCTTACAGGAGCTGATGAAGACTAAGATCGGCGGCTTTGGTGTGGAGTTTGCGCGGAGCAATTACGATCCCGCCGTATTGAGCATCTGCAAAGGACGGCTGGTGATGTTCGGCTGCGTCGATCCGAGCGATACTCCGGTTCCACCCTTGGCATCGGTCGTCACGCGCGTGCGCGAGGCCTTGAAATATATCGAGCCCAAAATCTCCTGCTCGCTCCCGACTGTGGCCTGATGACCATCAGCCGTGAGCTCGCCAACGCCAAGGCCCGGTTGCTGGTGGACGCGGCCCGGGAGTTACGGCGAACAGCCCTAGCGTGGCTAGAGCCACAACCAAGGTAGCCACAGAAATTTCACCACGAAGGTCGCGAAGAGTACGAAGTTGAGATACTCAAGAGTATTAATTTCCGAAACCTTCGTGGCCTTCGTGCTGCTTCCTGGTGTTAAAGTCTTTCGTCGAATGACGTATCCGCGATAATCGACCGGCCCCATGACAAAGACCCGATACAACGCCAAGATTCAACGCGCCAAAGGTTTGCTGGAGCTCGCAGCCGCCATATACGAGACTTCGCTTTCCTTTCAAACCACCCGCGCCGCCGAGCAGGTTTTGCAAACCGAATCGCGCGTCGGCCACGCGCTTAGCCTTTCGTTGGTCGCGGCATCGCGCGAAGGATCTAATAGCGTCAATCTTTCCTTTGCTGCCGACAGCTTCGCCGAACTCAAAGGAGTGGCGGACGGCAAATATACGCTCGCCTGGGTGAACCCCTCGGTGGCAGCGACCCTCGCCTACCGGGGCACGGGCCCTTTCCGAAAGAAATTGCCTTTGCGGGTGATCGCCACGTTTCCTTCCTACGACGTCATGGGCTTTGCGGTTCATAAGTCCACCGGCATCACTTCACTGGCCCAGATTAAGAAAGACCGCTTCCCGCTTCGTCTTTCCACAAACGTAACGGCGAAGCATGCACTGACGGAAAGCCCGACCATGTTCACCGTGACCGCCGTCATGAAAGCGGCCGGCTTTACCCTAGCGGACCTGCGCAAATGGGGCGGCAAGATCCAGTCTGTATCGCGGCCCAGTCATCCGGACCGCCGCGATGCGATTCAAAACGGAACCGTAAACGCGGTTTTCGATGAAGGCATCAAAAGCTGGGGGCAAACCGCCCTAGATAACGGTTTTGTTTACCTGCCCATCGAAGGACAGGTGCTAAAACGATTATCCTCAATGGGCTATCGCACTTCCGTAGTGCCGCAGTCTCGCTTCAGGGGCATGCCGGCCGACGTAGCGACCGTGGATTTCAGCGGTTGGCCGATGGTCGTGCGAGCCGACATGCCGAACGACGTCGCCTTCGCGCTTTGCGAAGCTATCGAGAAACGCAAACATCTTATTCCGACGGACAACTTTAAGCCCGTCGACATACGACCAGCTATGCGCCAACGACGAAGAAGCGCCTTATAACATTCCATTGCACCCAGGCGCGCGTCGTTTCTATCGGGAACGAGGTTGCTTAAAATGAGACGCATTACCTTCTGGCGATAGTAACAAAGAAATGGCGCGGAAGCAGACCAAGCCTAAACGACAAAGAAAACCGCCGGCTTGCCCCGAATGCGGCTCCTCTGCAGTCGTTCCGATCATCCACGGCATCATTACGTCTTCCATGCAAAAATCCATTGACGAAGGCCAGGCAGTTCGCGCCGATCGCGAGGAGTGGGAAGGTATGACGGAGTGGTCCTGCAAACAATGCGGCTGCGACTGGAGCGGGCAATGGAAGAGATTCAAGAAACCGGCGAGTTTCCCGCCGGTGCGTTAAAGATCATATCTTGGCAGGCTGTTAATGAAGTTCACCGCAGCAAACTGACAGGGTATCAGAACATAGTGATGAAAATTTACACCAAGGGCGTCACCCCGAATGTTTTAATCGGGGGCCAGTTCCGGTCCTCGCCTGGATTCCCGATAAAAGCGTTCGGGAATGACAGATGCTAAGAAATCTCGGAGATTGCTCTTACGCAGCAAGCTGCGGGGAATTAAACCCCGCAGTGATTGAAAAATACCTGGAGGCTAAATAATGCGGATCCATCTCCCGGTTCTCTTTCTGGTAATTTTCATTTCTGGGCGCACACCTGATCTTTTCGCCGCCGAAGTAAAAGCGACCAGGGCAAACGGAATGGGACAAAACCGTCGAAGCTGGCAAGAAGGAAGGCAAGCTCGTAGCCGGAATTCCGGCGAGCGCCGAGTTACGGAAGAACATCACCGAGAGTTTCAAGTCGCGGTTTCCAGGAATAGAATTGGAGCTAACGACTTCCCGCGGACCGACCAATGCCAGCAAAATCTCTGCGGAACACGCCGCGGGCGTGCGGTATTTCGACCTATTGATCAGCGGCACCTCCACGCCCTTTAATCTGCTCAACGCAAACATTCTTGATCCCGTCGAACCGTTACTCATTCTTCCTGAGGTCAAAGATCCGAAGCGCTGGTTCGGTGGCCACATCTGGCTCGACAATTCCAAACGTTTCCTCTATGCCTTTCAAGCCTATCAATCGCAAAATTTTTGGTACAATTCGACCCTCACAAAACCAGAAGACATTCGTTCCTATGACGATCTCTTGAATCCCAAGTGGAAGAACAAGATCGGCTATCTCGACCCACGCTCTGCCGGCGGCGGAACCGCCACCTGGGCTTTTTTCTTGAAGATCAAGGGCGAAGAGTTTTTGAAGAAACTAGCCGCCCAAGATATGCTGCTGTTGCGCGACCAAAGACAGCTCGGCGATAGTCTCAGCAAAGGCAAGGTAGCGGTGACGATCGGCCTGACCTATTACAGTTTGGCCCCTTTCATCAAAGCCGGACTGCCGATCCAAGCGCTCCCGGAAGTCAAAGAGGGAACGTACACGAGCTGCGGCAGCGGCGCATTGTCGGTCGTCAAGGCTCGCCGCATCCGAACGCCACTAAGGTATTCGTAAACTGGCTGCTGAGCAAAGAAGGGCAGGAGAGTCTACGGCAAGGCGATGGGCCAGGCTACCCGTCGGCTCGATGTCGAGACCAAATGGCTCACTGAAAACGGTATTCGCGCTTCGAAGGATTTTCTCACGGTCGGAAGAAAACAACCGCTTGGAGAACTACGGCGAGGAAACGGTGAATAATTACTGGGCCAGGGCGACCAAGATCGCCGAGGAGGTCTTGAAGTAGAGATGGATAAGCTAACTCGCCAGATCGCCGATTTCGCCGTCGACCTTTCATACGAGCATTTGCCTGAAGAAGTCGTTGCCGCGGCGACGCGATATCTCGTCGATGCCTTGGCCTGCGGTATCGCCGCCCACGACTGCGAATCAGCACGGATAGGACGACGACTGGCGCGAGGTGCTGCACCGGAACGGTATCCAGGCCGCATACTGCTTCATGGTGAACGATCCACCGCCGAGAGCGCCGCCTTCGTGAACACCGCAATGATCAGGAACCTAGATTTTAATGATCAATATCCTGGCGGTCATCCGAGCGACTGCCTGGGAGCGTTTCTCGCCATCGCGGAGTCGGCCGGAGCCGACGGTGGTCGGTTAATCGCGGCAATCGTGATCGCCTACGAGCTTTTCGTCCGGATCAGCGATGTTACGGGATTGCGTTATAAAGGTTGGGATCAAGGTTTCGCTATTGGAATCTGTACGGCGGCCGGCATCGGCCGCCTGCTTCGGCTATCGCCGCAACAACTTGCCGAAGCCGTCGCGATCATTACGGTGGCGAATATTCCCATGCGCAACACTCGCGCCGGCGAGCTTTCCCTCTGGAAAGGCGCCGCGACTTCGTTCGCGACCCGCAATGGCGTCTTCGCCGCGCTACTCGCCGGCGAAGGGATGACCGGACCGGATCGCCCATTCGAGGGGAAACACGGTTTGTGGGATCTCATCACCGGGCCATTTGAATTCGAGCCGCTGCCGACATCAGGAGGCCCTTACCGTTCTCCGGATGTCCAACTTAAAGCATGGCCCGTGGAATACAACGCCCAGCTGCCGGTGTGGGCCGCGCGCGAGCTCCGCTCCCAAGTCGATTGGCGCGAGATCACCGACATTGAGATCGGCACTTACACCTTCGCCTATACGGAAATCGGCAGCGAGCCGGAAAAGTGGGACCCGAAGACCCGCGAGACCGCCGATCACAGCATGCCTTACATCTTTGCCAAGGTTTTGGTGGACGGCGCGATTTCCGTGGCGGCCTTCGAAGAATCCGCCTATCGCGATCCTTCGATTCGCCCGCTGATGAACAAGATTCACATCCATCTCGACGATGAGGTCAACTCGCTCTACCCCAACGTCGTCGCTATAAAAGTGAAGGCCACCACCAAGGACGGGCGCACACTTTCAATCTTTCCCCGCGATCCCCTGGGACACACCAACAACCCGATGAAGGACCAAGACGTCCGCGACAAATTCACGCGCACAGTAGAGCCGGTATATGGTAAGGAAAAAACCGCACACGTGCTGGAGCGTTGGTGGAATATCAAAGATGCGACGGGCGCTGAAATGAGTCAGGCGCTGGCCTTACTTGATGTGAAGCAGTAGACGGAAGATGTATTGAGTTTTGAAAGTTGAACTACGACTTGTTGCCCGGCGGTTCACACTTGATGCCCGCCTCCTCTTCGCTAAACACTAGCGTTGCGCAACGAAAGATCTGCCCCTCCGGCGTCGTAACCGTAGAGAATAAGCTCGCCGAAGTCGCTGACAACATATGGACCGACCTTGGTGCTGGGCGGATTCGGACCGGAGGGAACAGTCATAGAGGCGAACGAATCAATCGCTATATTGACGAGGCCAATGACGGCGACGATTTCGAGCTGCTGAGGCTGTTGCTGCGATCGCAGTTCGGCGTTGGCCGCTTGGCTCTTGACGATTTCTTTCAAGGAATCGACGTCCTTATTTATACCGACCAGTTCCTCTTTCATTTCCTTGACACGCTCGGAATTCACCGATGAGGTCCGCAGAGTAATCAGGAACTCCCTGCGTCTCACGTCCAGATCCACCATGCGATTGAACTCCCGCGAGCCGCCAAAGGTAACCAAATAGGTTTTCTTCAGAGAGTCCCCAGCCCGCTGCCTATCGAACCAGCGTTCCGGCCGGCCTTCAAGCCTCTCCATCTCCCCCTGGTAGCCGTTCAATCCTACCAGGAAGGTCGCTCCGGGATTCGGGTTCGCTTGAGAGCAGCCAAAAAGAATCAGCAATGACAGAAATAAGGCCGGTTTGAGCTTGAGCATTCGGCTATGATATCCACATCGCCAAAATTCCTGCCCGACAGTGCCGTCATTGCGCTTGGCATGTAACGGGCCTCGGAGTATGTTTTTGTTTTGTCCCTGGGAAATCTTTGAGGAACATTATCACGGATATCATTGGGGAACGGAGCAGGATTTCGGTAAAGGAGAGCAACTATGAATAGAATGAGGAGTTCGGTTCTTCTATCTTTGCTGGCGTACTGGCTTGTTATGCCACTACCGGCTAATGCCTTGGAGACAATCAATGTGGTTTTGACGTCCAAGGCCCTCCAGTATGTCTTTCTACCCATCGCGCAAGATCGCGGCTACATGAAGGAGGAAGGTATCGACCTGAAGATCGTTTACATGCAGAACGCTCCCGGCCTGCAAGCGCTCACGGCCGGCAACGTTCAGTTTTCCGGTTCGGGGAGCAGCGCCCTGGTTGCGATATCCAAAGGCGGCGCGCCGCTCAAAACCGTGTTGGCCGTCAATGACCAGGTGCTCCAATGGGTCGTCGTCAGACCGAACATCAACAGTCTCAAAGATCTTAAAGGCGGTAAGATCGCCACCACCGGTGTGGCTTCCATCGCGGCATTCATGTTCAGAAATATCTTGACCAAATATGGCATGGACGGGAGTAAAGATGTTGTTTTTGTCGATCCCGGCCCGGTCAATCGATTGCCCGCTCTGCTGTCAGGAACCGTGGACGGCGCCATCTTGAGTCCGGAAGAACGCTACGCCGCTGTCGATCAAGGGATGAAAGAGCTCATGTTCATGGGCAAGGAAGTGAAAAACTCTTGGGGCACCTTTGCCACGTCGGATCGCTTCATTAAGGAGCAGCCGAAGCTCATGGCCGGTTTTGCCCGGGCCTCGCTCAAAGCCCTGCGTCTTGTGCGGCAAGATCGGGAGGGCACTATTGCGGCTACGGCCAAGTTCACCGAGTTGGAAAAACCATTAGCCACTCGCATGTATGACGATCTCGTTAAGACCTTCACCACCGGCGGATACGTTGACGAGGAAACCCAGCGCAACGATCTCGCCATTGTCAAACTTGTCGCCGAAGTTAACGACGTTGTTCCTATTCAAAAGCCTACGATTTCAGCTTCGTCCGCCAGGCGGAACAACAGCTAAACAAGGCCGGTTGGAAACCGTGAGGTTCGGTCGAAGGGCGCTATTGTTTCCCCAGTAAGTTTTTCATCCTTTCGATTACCTCGCGATCGGACGTAATGACCTCTTTGGCGAGAACCTCCAGCTCCTCGCCGGCGGTTGGATCCACCTCCAATTTTTTCTTCTTGATGTCGGCCAAAAGGTCCGGATCGTTGAGGGTCTTCGCGAAGGCCTCACGCAGCATTTTGACTCTGTCAGAGGGAACACCCGGAGTCGCAACAATGGGACGACCGAAATCGCCGGAGGCCAACACCAGCGCAGCCAGCCGCCGCGTGGACTCCGGGGTTTTATATTCCTCCATTAGTTCGTATACCGTCGGCACATCGGGTAATTTCACGTCGCGCTTCTTGCCGGTCTGGGTCAGCACCCGAACAAACCCTGTTTTTCGCCAGGTATGGAACGGTTCGCGGGCAAAGAAGGTCGTGACGGTAAAAGCGCGGCACTGTACTTCTCCCCTCTCCACCGCCAAATCGATTTCCTGTCCCCTTGATAGCCAGGTCACGACGTTGAACTTCGTGCCGATCGCCTCGTTCAAAAGCCTGATCATGTAATAGGAAGGCGAGCCGCTTCCCGTGGAGCCGCACTTGGGCGGGTCGAGGCCCTCGTCACGTCATGGATAGTTTTATAGGGACTGTCCGCGCGCATATAGAGCAAATTATTCGACCTCTCGAAGCTTCCCAACCAAACAAACTTCGTCCAATCAAACTGAACTTCTTTTCTGCCCACTAGTTGATCGAAATAAAGCGAAGGCAAGGTTGATCCGAAGGTCAAGCCGTCGGGCTTGGCAACGTTGTAAACATAGTTGGCGGCGATCATGGTCGATGCTCCGGGCATGTTTTGGACGATAAAAGTCGGATTTCCCGGAATGTATTTTCCCATGTGGTCAGCCAAGATGCGCGCATAAAGATCATAGGCATCGCCGGCGGGCAGTCCAACGACAATCTTTATAGTCTTGCCGGCGTAGAATGGAACTTGAGCTTGAAGATTTGACGCCCATAGCAAGAGAAATGCGAACGCAACAACATTTTTCATAGGATCATCGCCTTCCTGCCACCCCCGGTAGGTGACCTCAAGGGTGCATTACTTGCCGATGCCAAAGATCTCATTATAGAGCTTGGTAAATTCTTTGAAGTTGGGTCCAACGATCTCGGGCTTCACAACGAGATATTTGTCCACACGCAGTTGTGGAAAGCGCTCCTTCAATCCAGTGCGGGTCGGCGTGCGGCCGAACTTTTCGGCAAAAATTTCATGCCGCCATCCGCCGACAGGGCCCAATCGATGAAGAGAGCCGCCGCATGAGGGTGAGGCGAATTTTTGGTCAGTAGAAGATACGCGGGGTTGGACAATACCGGGTCGAACAGCACAGTCTCCACCGGCGCTCCTTCGTCTTTCAACTGCAGCGGCCGGTAGCCGTAGAGCCACGGCGCCATGTGGATCTCTCCGGCGCCGACGAGATTGGCCTGTTGCGTGTGTCCCGGAAACCATTCTGGGTTCGAGCTTGGCGAGGTTTCTAAAATAGTTTAAGCGCCTTCTCCTTTCCCCAATGAAGCAAGAGAGCCCCGAACAGATCCTGATCCGCCGGGTCGAGAGACAAGCGCCCTTTCCATTTCGGGTTGATCAGCTCGTCGTAGCTCTTGGGCGCTTCCGCTGGCTTTGATGTGCTGCGTGTTGACACCGAGGGCAGATCACGAAATGATAATGGGCGGTCCAATACCCTTTCTCGTCCATGAAGTCTTTGGGAATTCCTTCTCGGCTGGGCGAGAGATAGGAATCGATGAGTCCCATCTGCAACAGCGTATGCGTCTCTCCGGCGGAGATGTCGATGACGTCGGCGAGCGTCTGACCGGCGCGCGCTTCAGTCGTGAATTTGTTGAAAACCCCGGTCGCATTAGCCCGGTAGTGCTCCGCCTTGATAAACGGATACCTCTTTTGAAACTCCTCAAGCAGAGGCTGGTTAGCTGGTCGACGGCGGTAAAGCTGTAAACCACCACCCTGCCCTCTTTTTTGGCGCCCTTCACTGAGCTTCTGCTCCCGTTCCTTGCCCTTGAGTCCCTCGTATTGCTTAAGGACTGAAGCCGCGCCTTGAGCAAAACTGAGAGATGGAAATACCAAGGCGATGACCGAAGAAAGGAGAACTGAAAAGAACAAGGTTTTGCTTCTCATAGACCCTCCATCTTAACAATGCCTTGACAACCGCGCCGGTATAGTAGGAAAAATATCTAGTCGAACAATACTGTCGGTAGACAACGCCAACTCGCCTTTTACGAGCCGATGAAAAATCACAGAACTTCACGCGCGTCAAGGAGTTTTTATGGCGAAAGCAACAGGTAAGAGAAGTCGCTGCAGGGATCTCTCCGACTCAGACGCTGGCCGAATACGTATCAGGACTCTCTTATCGAAACATCCCCCACGAGGTGGTCTCGCACATTAAGCTCTGCATCATCGATTCTCTTGGCTGCGCTCTCTTTGGTTCTACCTTGCCCTGGGGAAAGATCATTACTTCGTTTACCAAGGAGATGGGAAAAGGAAAGGGAGCGCTCATCTGGGGCGATGGCGCGGAGGTTCCCAGCACCAATGCCCCGCTCGCCAACGGCACGCTCATTCACAGCTTTGAAATGGATGACCTTCACCGCGTTGGCGTCATTCACCCCGGCGCGGAAGCCATCCCGGCCGCAGACGCGCTTGGTTCGACGTGCAGGCAAAGTCGACGGCAAACGGTTTCTCACTGCCATGGTCGCGGGCTATGAAGTGGGTTGCCGTGTCGGAATGACGGGCGGAGCGTCCCAGCTGCGCAGAGGATTTCACCCTAGCGCTACTTCCGGCACGTTCGCCGCCGGAGCCGCCGCCGCCAAGATGCTCCAATTGGACCCGGTCAAGACTCTCCACACGTTGGGTATCGCCGGCACTCAAGCCGCGGGTCTCATGGCGGCCCAGCACTCCTCTATGGTAAAGCGGATGCACCCAGGCCGCTCCGCTCAGGCAGGCGTCTATGGGGCTTTGCTCGCCAATAAAGGCTTTACCGGCATTGAAGATATCTTAGAGGCTTCTTATGGAGGCTTCTGCTCGACTTTCTGCGACAACCCCAACCTGTCGCACCTGACGCAGGATCTCGGGGAGCGGTTTGAAACGCTCAACGTTGGCTGCAAACCTTATCCCTTGCTGCGGCAGCAATCACACCTCAATCGATGCCCTTAAGAAAATTCTCCGCGATCACCCGGAGGTCTGCGCCGAGAACGTGGACAAGATCCGCATTCGTACCACCCGCGCTACCAAGCTTCATGTCGGTTGGCCCTATGAGCCGAAGAGCATGACCACGGCGCAGATGAATCTCCCCTTCTGCGTGGCCGCTCTGCTGCACGACCGCGACTTTTCGTCGACCAGGTCACGGAGAAATCGATTCGAAGCGACGCGGTTCTCAAAACCACCAGGACAATAGAAGTCCTAGAGGACCCGGAGTTCGAGGCGCTCGGAGACGAAGGGCGCCACGGCGTCAACCTGGAGGTCCAACTGCAAGATGGGAGAAACTATAGCGAAAAAGTTCTCCATGCGAAGGGCAGCGACAAGCACCCGATGACGCGCGAGGAAGTGTTGCAAAAATTCCGTCTCCTGGCGTCCCGTGTCCTTTCCCGCTCTCGCGTCGAGAAGCTCGAAGAGACCCTGCTCAACCTCGAGAAGCTCAGTGATGCAAGAAAAATTGCCAAGCTCCTGATTCCTTAAGCTGGGGACTGAAGCGGAAGCTTATACTATCTCTGCGTGGCAGTGCTCCATAGATCGACTTGTGTAACTGGCAAAAACCCGACCTTGCGTGGATACCATCTGAGAAACCGCTACGTAAAGAGGGCGAAATGATTGCGCGTGTCTATAAGAATCTGATTGCCCAACCGCTGTATTCCTTGCTCGGTTTGATTGTCTTCTTTGCTCCTGCGCAGGTTTCAACCGCCGCAAGCGGAGATCCCTGGATTGAAGGAGCTAAAAAGGAGGGCGAGGTGATTCTCTATGCCTCGATGAATCTCGAGGAAGCCAACGCGATGATCTCCCGCTTCGAGCAAAAATATCCGTTTGTTAAAGTAAAGCTGAACCGAACCGACAGCGAAAAGCTCCTCACCAAAATACTGGCGGAGGCGAGGGCAAAAAGTCCTTTGCGGATGTCATCCAGACTCTTGGCTTTGCCATGCACACGCTCAAGAAGAGTCAGCACTTGGGTTATTATCTTGGGTCAGAAAACGGCAACTACCCCAAAGAATTTAAAGAAGAGGGATACTGGACTACGGTTTATACGAACCCTTATGTCGTCGCCTACAATCCCCGATTGGTCAGCAAGGAGAACATCCCGCGCAGGTATGAGGACCTCCTGCATCCGATGTGGAAGGGAAAGATGATGATGGAACCAACCAAAGTGGACTGGTTCGGTGGAGTCCTGCAACTTATGGGCAGGGAAAAGGGACTCTATTACATGAGGGAGCTGGCAAAGCAGAATATCATGAACCGCATCGGTCACGATTTAATCGCCCAGTTGGTTGCTGCGGGAGAGGCCTCTTTGGATATCGATATTCCGGCTCCTTCCGTGGATCGGGTGCGGAAGCGGGGCGCACCCATCGATTGGGTGGCGTTTCCACCCGTGCCCGCTTCCCTGATAGGAATCGGGATATCGTCCCAGCCCCTTCACCCCAATGCAGCGCGGCTCTATGTGGATTTTGCTTTGTCGATGGAAGGGCAGAAAACCCTTGCCGATCTCGGGCGATACCTAGCACGTCTGGAATTCATGCAGGAACAGATGGCGAAGGCCAAAGGACTGCAGATGATTCCCGTGAACCCTGAACTAGGCGAAAACATCGTTGAATATGCGAAGCAAATGCGAGAAATTTTTGGTCAGTGAGGAGCCGCGCCAAAGGAGTTCATTAATTATGTTCTGGGAATGGAGGCGCAGTGAAGCTGCGCAAGCGTAGATATCTTCAACGGCTTGAACTGTTTGAACGTTTTGAACGGCTGGAACCTTTGTATTGCGAATGGAGGCACGACGATGCGTATCATGATCTTGAATCACCAGTCTAAACATGAAGGAAGCCCGGAGTACGAAGCCCACGTGGCGAGACTGCTCGCTGGTTTTGCTTCCCCCGGCACCACCATAGAGGTTCACTATCCTGAAGATCTAGGCGGCACTGAGGTGACGAGCCACTTGCGCAAGAGCCAGGCGCTGGCAGGTCTTCATCATGCATTGGAAACCCCGGCCCTGGTCAAGAAGATTATCGAGGCTGAGCGCTCAGGCTTCGACGCCGTAGTACTGAGCAATACCTTCGATCCCGGCGTTGAAGTCGCGCGCTGTGCAGTCCGCATTCCGGTGGTCGGCGTCCTACGTGTAGCGTGTCACTTTGCAGCAACCCTCTGTGACCGTTTTGGCCTCATCGCCCCTTTGGATAGCCACGCTATTTATGCACGACGCATTATCGAGAACTATCGCATGGGCCGATTCGTGTCGGGGATTAAGGCCATCAACACGTACGAAGTGGGCGATTTATCGTCCTATCACGATCTCCTGGTGGAGCGCATGCTGGCCGTGGGAAGGGAGTTAATCGCGGAAGGCGCTCACGCGATTATTCCTTTGGGTGGACGTCTCGTGCCCTATGTCGTTTCACCGCTGGAGTTGGAGGCCGAACTGAAAGTCCCGGTCATCAACACCAAACTGGTCGGAATACGCTATGCAGAGACGTTGGTAGATGGTAAAAGCAGTCACAGCCTGAAGAGCTACCCGTGGTCTGAAGGTCTGGCGCCAGAGAGTGTTACCCGGCGTGCCGTTGAGTCGGAAATAATTTAGCAGGAGGTGTTTAATGGCGAAAGGGATTTCGATTCACATTGGCTTAAATCACGTTGATCCCAAACATTACCAGGGCTGGGACGGCGCCCTGAACGCTTGTGTGGCCGATGCCAGAGACATGCTCGCGTTAGCGAAGGAGCAGCGGTTCGGCGGCAGCACGCTTTTACTCAACGAGAAAGCAACCGCTGCGAACGTCACGGCTGCGCTCCAGGATAGCGCCAAGAAGCTCGCCAAAGGCGATATTTTATTTCTCAGCTATTCCGGCCATGGCGGTCAGGTGCGCGACACCAACGGCGATGAAACCGATAAAGGCCGCATGGACGAGACTTGGGTGCTCTTCGATCGAGAATTCGTCGACGATGAGCTCTACGATCTCTGGGCGAAGTTTAAACCCGGAGTCCGCATCGTGGTGTTTTCCGACAGCTGTCACAGCGGCACCGTGACACGCGAGATTCCTAAATTCAGATCGAGGGCCCGCGCCCGCGCGCGATGCCAACAGAGATCGCGGCCACAGTCGAAAGAGCCCACGCGGCTTTGTACCGTTCGATCCAAAACAGTCACCGCGGCTCTGAGAACGCAAAGATCGGCGCGAGCGTGCTGCTGATCTCCGGCTGCATGGATAATCAAACGTCGATGGACGGTGAAAAAAACGGGGCCTTTACCGGCACGTTGAAAAAGTCTGGGCCGGCGGCAAGTTTAAAGGCACCTACAAAAACTCCGCGACAAAATCGTTTCCTTAATGCCCGAGAGCCAAACACCGAACTACTATTTTGTCGGTGCAGTGAGTCCAACATTTGAAGGGCAGTCACCTTTACGATTTGACGCAGTTATTGCACGCAGGCCCGCTAAGCGCGAACGACGGGTCAATGACAACGAGCCGTACCCCCGAGGGGTTTAGTATAGCGGATCCGTCAAATGATTGTTTTTAGGAGCGCGCCAATGCCACATGTAGATCGGTCAAGGTTGATGATGCTCATGACCGTCGCCGCACTGACACTGTGTGGTGGCGGAGCCTACACTCAGGATGAAGACCAGCCCACCAACGACCTGCCCAATCCGTACCAAACCACCGCACCGTGGGGAAAACTCCCCGAAGGAAGGACGTGGGGAGCACTGAACGCCGTCGCGATCGATAACGACGGCGAATCCGTATGGGTTGCGGACCGATGCGGCGCGAATCCCGACATCCCACCAGGGGCATCTGCCTTCCAGTACGACAGCTGCGCTGGCTCAACCATGCCGCCGGTCCTCAAGTTTGATTCATCCGGCAACCTGGTGAAGAGCTTTGGCGCCGGCATGTTTATTTTCCCGCACAAGATCTATGTGGATCGGGACGGCAACGTGTGGGTAGTCGATCAAAGATCTGCAAACGAGCGAGAACTCACGAAGTTCCCCGGAGAAAAGGGCAAGGGCCACATCGTCGTCAAGTTCAGTCCGGACGGCAAGGTCCTGTTGACGCTGGGAAAGCCGGGGGTAGAGGGAAGCCCGCCGGACGCATTGACCCAGCCGACCAGTGTCGTGATGGCTCCGAATGGGGACATCTTCGTTTCAGAGGGCCACAACCAGAGCCCTCAGGCTCCACCGGAGACCGTTTCACGCATCTCCAGGTTCACGAAGGACGGCAAGTTCATAAAGTCCTTTGGTAAGTTGGGCTCGGGGCCGGGAGAATTCAGGGGGCCTCACGACCTTGCCATGGATGCGCAGGGACGACTCTTCGTTGCCGACCGGGGGAACATGCGCATCCAGATCTTCGATCAGGACGGGAAGTACCTCGGAGAGTGGAAGCAATTCAGTCGCCCGAGCGGTATCTATATCAGGAACGACATGATCTATGTGGCCGACTCCGAATCCAACGGGGTTGCCCCACACCCGGGATGGAAGAGAGGGATCCGGATCGGAAGCCTCAAAGACGGCAAGGTCCTGTACCGCATTCCTGACCCGCTCGAAATGAAGGGAACCAGCGCCGCGGAGGGTGTGGCGGTGGATGCGAAGGGCAACGTGTACGGCGGCGAGGTCGGCCCGCAGGCAACTGACGAAACACGTCAAACAATAGGAACGCGAGTTCGATGCGGCTACTTAGTTTTACCGGTGCGTGTCCATAAGATTACGAGCGGCTCAGATCCAGGATTCAGAAAATGAAAAGATACGCGCTCGCATCCTCAAATAAATCTTTCACTTGCAAGCATTGATCCCGAAGAAATTAACTGGCACGATCGCTCTCCTCTTCAATTGACCAAGACTGGAGGGCTATGAGACAGTTTCACATCTTTCAAGCGTCAGACCGAGGGCCTTCAGGCGGTCGAGGTTGGTTTATCGTGGCCAGCTTTCTGCTTTACCATCATTTGATGGTATATCACTTGGTCACTCTTTCGCGTAATGAGTCCGGGCTCGCTACTCGCCGTACAGGTTTTTGACGAACCCGCTCTGTTCCAGCTCGTTCAGATAATGCACGTCGATCAGAGCTGCGGGAGAAAGATTCTTGGCTTTGGCATCGCGGGAACCGATTTCGTCCAGAACCATCTGAATTCCTTTTGGTCGTCGGATAGGGCACCTTCGGCACTGACTTTGACGGCGTAGTGCTGGTAGGTTTCTTCCAAAGCGTCCGCCTCGCTAATACGCGTGTACTTTGCCAATGACTTTTGAGACTGAAGTTCTTATCGGTCTTGAACCGGTGCAAACCTTCGACATAAGCTCTTAAATAGCGGCGGACGACGTCCTGATTTTCGCGCGCATACGCCCGAGTGGTAACAACTCCCGCTCCCTGGTAGTCGACACCGATAGTACTTAAATCCGCGAGCACCGAAAAGCCGAGCTGGACTGCGCGAAGGTGAAGGGGTGAAGCCAGCATTCCACCGTCAATCCCGCGAGAACCCAATCCCGCCAAAATCTCCGGCGATCCTCCCATTTGCAACAGGGCGACATCGCGGTCCGGCTGTATCTTCCACTGCCCCAGTATGTAACGAAGTAAGAAATCATCCGAGGTCCCGAATCGACTAATCCCGATCTTTTTGCCCTTCAGATTCTCCGGCGTCTTGATCTCCGGTTTGACCATGATCTTTTGACCCGGTTTGTGATTTGGGCCCGCGAGCATGACCAGATCGGCTCCCGCCAGGTTCGCCTGAATCACAGCCGGAATCGCGATTTCTGAAATGGGGATTTCCTTAGCAAGCATCGCTTGAACAACCTTGGAACTCCCGGCAACGTAGATAAGCTCCACCCGAGCGCCGTGCTTCTCGAAGAGTCGCCCATCTTTGCCACCCAGATAACGGCCATCGAACCCACCGTCGTCGGGTAGGCGACCTTGAGCTTTGTCGTTTGCGCGGAAGCCGCCCCGGCCCAAACCACAAGCGAGAACAAAAGAATTAATCCTTAGGTACTTTATGTCTCCGATTAGTAGTCTCACGAGGCCGATCAAAAAGGTCTTAGATGCTAGGCGCGCGAAGACCGATCCTTCGACCTGCTCAGGACGGGCTAGGCGGAGGCGTACTCTTTCGCGGTACGTTGGAGCGAGTCGGGCGAGCGCAACGAAGCAGATGAGCTCTTTTTCATCGGCCTTATGGATGCACGGATTCGAGGAACCATTCCGTGGGTATTTCCCGCCCAATTCTCGCTTCTCGTGCACGCGCCAAAACCTCACTCCCAACCGCCGCGAACTGCAATCCAAGACCGACATTGTTGCAGAAGCAACTTATCGCATCGTTTTTCGTTCTGCCGGGATGTTCACCGTTAACGAGCTGAGATAGTGTTGGAAAATCCCAAATAGGCGAATCTTCTCGTGTGATCGGATGTTGCCAGCCCTCTGCCACGTCGGGAATCGATTGCCGATCGACGCCGATGGCGATCTGAAAAGGCTTAGCTTCGTGCCAATGGATAATGAGTGGATCGGCGCGTTTGTATGTCGCCGCATCCAGTTCGCAAGGTTTAACGCAGGAAACATGAACCCCAGGCTGGAGCAATGCTCCCGGAAACAGAGCTGAGATCGAGTTGGTGGTCGCCGTAATAATATCCGCGCCTGCCATCGCTTCTTCGACGCTGGTCGTTTCCACCACTTCCACACTCACGCGAGGCCCCCACTCTTCGACAAAACGCCGGCGCGATTCCGGCGTTGGACTAAAAACTTTAACCTTCTCCGAGATCGCGCACCATACACAAGGTCACCAGATGGGCGCTGGCCTGCCAGCCCGAGCCCAGGAGTGCCATGACTTTAGCGTCCTTGCGCGCGAGATAGCGCGCGGCTATGGCACTAGCGCCGGCAACGCGCAGCTTCTGCACATAGCCGTCCGGAAAAGATCGCCAGCGGCTCCCCGTTTCCGTGCTGAAGAGCATCACCAGGCCGACGTACCGGTCGCCGCCGCCGGCAACGGGCAACTTGTCCTTGCGCACACCGCCGGCTTTTTCATACCACTTCACGACGCTGGAGTTCAGACGCAGGGCGGCGATCTTGCGGTTCGGCAAAACACCGCTCATGGTTTTGTATTCGTAAAACTCATTGGGATTCGTCGGGCTGAAAACATCATACCGCGGCACCGTCGCCGCCATGCCATTACCCAAATCACGATAGGCTTCTTCCAATACTTCCAGGCAGGCGCCCACGGGAAGAAGCTTTTCTATCTCTTCGTTGGACAAAATCAACATAGATGGATTCCTCGACTTTCAGAGACTGAAACGCGCATCCTCACGACGGCGAAAAGATCACGAGGGCCGCAGCCATTCTTAGTGCCATCGATTCTTGTTTGCAAGCAGACTCCTCTTGGCTGTTGACATGCCCGGTGAGGATATTGTTTGATCTCCGAAACCTATGGAATTATTTGGCGTCACGACAGCGCAGGACGAAGTATATCAGTCGATACGACAGCGGTTCACGCGCGTCTTGTGTTTGACAGTTCTTCTTTTACCCGCCCTAGCCCATTCCAATCCGTATCTGCCCAAACCCGGTGAAGCACCGGTCACCGTTTATGTGTCGACCTGCGCGGTTACCGGCGGCTTCATTCACCTTTATACCGCCCTCGACCAAAAGATCTTTGAAAAGTACGGCATCAACGTAAAGCACGTGGTCATCCGCGGCGGCACCAATGTAAACTTAGCGGCTTTGGGCACGGATGAAGTTCAGTTTCTCTATTGTGCCGCCGATTCGACCATCCCGGGAATGGCCACAGGAAGAGACGCGACGCTTATCGCTTCTCCGCTGGTTGGATTGCCCTATTTGATCATCGCGCGCAAGGAAATCAGAACGGTTCAAGATCTAAGAGGGAAGACCATCGGTGTCGGTACTGTCGCCGGTTTGCCGTATCAACTCCTGAAAGCGTTCGTCAAAAATTCGGCCTGGAGGATATGCAGATCCGACCCCTGGGAGGCAGCCAACCGGAACGGTATAACGCTTTGCTTCAAGGCATTATACACGCCGGTCCGTTTACGCCGCCGATGGACGCGCGGGGCAGAAAGGACGGTTTCAATATCGTTTATCATCTGAACGATCTGGGCCTTCCCGCCATTTACAGCTCAGTGCACACCAACGCCAAGACCATTCGAGAGCGGCGTTTGACCGTCCAACGTTTCGTTGCCGCGATTGCCGAGTCTGTCCGTCTTGTTGAAGACAACCCGGAAAGGCAAAGGCCGCGGTCGCTAAAGCTCTCAGGTTAACGATGAAGCGGTCTTGCAGTCGTCCTATGATGCTTATGCAAAGCGGCATATTAATCGCCGCCTCGTCGTACCCGCCAACGCCGTGGCCGAGTCAGTGGAGGTCGCCCGGGAAAACGGCTTCAAGGTAACGAAAAGAGCGGCTGATCTGATAGACGGGAGCTTCGTCGACAATCTCGATAAGAGCGGTTTTCTAAAAGATCTCTGGGGCGGCAACGTGCCTTAAGGGAAACTTTCGCGTTAGCGCATCACTGGCAAGTGGAGTCGAACTGGCACGCTTTCGAGGCCTCAGGAGTTGCCTGGCTGTACCGCTCCAGTTCTTAAAGCGTCAACCCCATCATCACAATTCGAGTCTAGCCGCCGGGCGCCTCTATTGCTCCCCATCCGGCTGAGCGAACGTCCGCAACAGCTCGATGCAGCGCGTTCGCGGCGTCTTTCTCACGTCCAGACGCGCGAACCGCATAGTTTCGGAATACCAAGAACGCCGTGTCGTATACCGACCCCCACATTCGGGTTGCCTTCACGCGTTTGCGCAGATCCTGATAAGCCCGCTCGAGTGGCCCCTTCTCGGACGCCAGCTTCCTGGCGGCCAACGCCCTGTACTGCCGGAGCTCGATGGCGCCGACGACGCTCCAGAAATCCGCGTCGTTACCGCTCTTGGCCTTCAAGCCTTGTTGAACACTATCGAGGATCTCCCGATCGAAGCCGCGCCATCCCCGCCGGCCAGCATTCAGCGCCACATCGGCGACAAGACAGTTCGCCGCGGGATAGTAAAGGTCTGTCATGCCGCTCTTACGGCCGACGTCCCAAGCGCGCTGATAGGAGGCTTTCATCTGCCGGAGATCCTGCTCGACTTGTCTTCGCGTCCCGACCGCCGCGTCGATGAGTGCCAGGCGCTTGTGGGCCGACCCACGAGACTTTCACGCTCCATCGTTGTTTCCATTGCCCCCAGCTTTTTAGAACACCGAGCGAGTCTCGAATTAGTTTGCGAGCGGTACCGCTCGACTCGCGAAGCCTTTTCTCGGCGTCCGCGAGCGCACGGCGAGCCGCGGCTCGGGCCTTGGGCGTTTTGGGCGTGCTGTCCAGTCGCTCCTTCATCTCGTCCCGGTGGCGTTGCGCTTTGTCGACGATCTCCCATCCCAGCCGGCCGCGAACGTTGGCCAACTGCTCCGCCGCCTTCATGGATGCCCTTCCATCTGGCGCAGTCACGGCTCGCTGGTACCAGTGCATGCCGCTCTCGACGGCTCCAACCTCAACAAACGCTTCGCCAAAGAGTTCCGCGACGGAGCCGCTCTTGCCCCACCCCTGTCCGAATTTCTTCTCCAGTTGTTGCAGTCTGTTGCGCTGGTCCACTGGATCGATGCCCTGAAACTTCGTTCCGACGATGATGCGCTCGAGTGCGAGCTTCAACGACGTAACCGAGGCCACGCTGGAAAACTCGTCGACCGCAGGGCGCCGTGAACTGATTGGCGTCGGCTGCCTTGCGGCGGAAGACCCAGTCGGGGTCGCCGTAGCACTGGTATGCCGCCCACGTGTTCGATTGCGGACTCTGTCCGTAGGCCGCTTGGCGCGCCTCGCCGACGGCGTCGATGAACCGATTGCCTGCGCAGCAGTGACCGGTAGAACTCTTCCGCGAAGATACTGGCCGCGTCGTCGTCCACGGCCCATCCGGCGGCGATTACGCAGCGCACGCCGATGTCGATCAACGCTCCCGCGACGCCCGACGCAAAGCTGGCGCGGTCGTAAGCGTAGATTGAGCAACTGATTGGCGTCGCCGCTGGCGAGATGGCAGCAGTTGACGAACACCAGCTCTGGAACCACCCGCATGTTGCGGATCTCGTCGGGTCCGAGAAAACTGCCGTTCGACAGCACGACGCCGCCGGGCTTTCCCTTCTCGGGCAACGCTCCGTGCCCCGCGATGTGAACAATCCGCCACGGCCTCTCGAACAAGGCGTTGATTACTGTTCGTGCGTCAGCGCCGACCTCCGACGGATCCGCGCTGATGAGCGACTTCACCGAGCGTCCCGTCGAGTGCGTTGGGTCCCGTGAGACAGGAGTGAACGGCCACGGCCTCGCTCCGCGCGCCATACAGCCGAGGGTACTCGTTGGTGCATTCCGGCTCTCCGATCACGAGCGCGCTCGCATCGGCGTCGGCGTCGGTCACGTGTTCGCGGAATCCCTCGATGCGCAGCTTTCGGAGCAGCTTGACCCGGATGGCCCACGGCCGCGGGTCGGCGTCGTCATCGTTGTCGGTGTCGAGCAATTCCCACGGAATCCGTGCGGTCGCTGGATCTAACTCTATCTGCATTTCGCCGCTGCCCACCAGGTACGCCTCGATCTCGATGGGGATCAGGAGGTTGAACAGCGTGCGGCCGATCTGCTGATCGCGGTTCTGGTCGTTCGACGCGGTTGCCACGAGCTCCTTCAGAAGCTGGCTCTGGGTTCGCTGTCCGCGTACTTCGCTGCGTGCACGTTTTGTATCGAGGGTGTAGGAGATGAGCGGCGCGCCGTCTTTCTCTTGCTTCGTTTCGACGGTGATGAAGTCGTAGTCGGCTCCGCGATAACCAGAATCAGAGCGGACGCTGGAGCGGACCGGTTCCCGTCTTCACGGCATCGCTAATTTCATATCGTCCCGTTGTGGCGGTTTCCTGCATCCGCAATGAGCGCCACGCTTCGGTCGCCCGATCGAGGTACAGCTCGATAAGATGGAGATGGCTGACTCGCGGCCACTGTTCGTCGCTGTCGTGTTCATCTTTCAGGAGCTCATTTGCTTCGTACACGCCTTGAGCGACGAGGCGCGCGGACTCGCCTGCCGACACGCCCGTGCCTCCGCTTCCGATCAAGCGTCGCGGCCAGCTCGAAATCGCGGGCACCCTTCTTGTTCTCGGCCAATCGTTGCGCCCAGGCGATGACACGCCTGACGCACGGTGCGCACCAGATGAACGGCCTGCAGCTTTCCTTCCTCGCCCAGGCCGACGACGATCACCGCTTTCGGTCGTGGGAGGATGCTGCCCTGCTCGAGATTCGAGCGGGTATTGATGAAGATCTGATGTGAGCCAACCGCCAGCGGATAGAGACCGACGTCGAGAGAATGGCCCATCGCCCCGCCGATCAGATCGTTCATAATGCGCTCCGTCCCGGTCAGACGCGTGGCGCTGTAGTGTCCGAGGAGAAGTGCTTCGGGCTCGAATGTGAGATCGCCATTGGTGACCGTGATGCGCAGCGGCTTTTCTGCCGGCGCCTGCTCGTGACGGACGGCTGCTTTCGGCGCAGAGACGCAGCGGCCAGTGCCGTTGGCCGAGTCGCGACGGCGCTCCGCCCTCGCGCCACGCAGCAGCCGGCGATCCGGCAGGCTCTTGCGAGGATCCACAGTGTTCAGGGGCTGTTGCCGGCCGGAGAGCGCGTTGACGAGAAAGTCGGCTGTCTCGGCGTGTGAGAAAAAGCTCACGTGGGTCACTGAATCGAGCGGTAGATTACCGCCGGGCCCGAAACATCCGATCCGCGACGCCGGAATGAACGTTGTGTTCGAGCGATCGATGCGCCAACCGCCCTCCGACGGCACGACCAGATCGTTGGCAGATCCGAAAAACTGATCGAGGCCCGCATCCAGCAGACGGTGGAGAATCGTATCGTCCGGCTGGTAGTTGGCAACCAGAGCCGAGTACGCGTTGGACGGCGGCCCGGTGGACCCTGAATCGCCGTGATCAGGTCTCCTTCGCCATCCATCGACCGCAGGCCGGGAAGGTCACCCGCTGCGTGATTGGCCAGCCAAACCAGGCCATTCGCCACGAATGCCGGGCCGGTGGTGAACGGATTTTCCGGAAACTGCTCGAGCAGATTCGCGATCCAGCCGATGGTTTCATCCCAGCGCTTGGGCGTCGCCAGCGGCGTGCCATCGTTTGGCGACGCCACCAGCACTGCGCGACCAAGTTTGAAGCGGCGTGACGCGGCACCGAACTCGCTGGCCCGCTCGACGAGATTTCGCAGCACGAGGCCACCGCGCGAGTGCGTGACGACATCGAACGTGGTGCTCTGTTCGGGCAGCCCCTCGAGCAGCATTCGCGCGTTCTCCTCCGGTGTCCGGCAGATACTGAAGTGGTCGAACGCGAAAATCCGATCGTCGTAAGTGTCCTTGATACGATCGAAGAACGTCGAGGCTGCCAAATCGTGATAGGCAGACGCGGTATTCGAAAATGTGCCGTGGATGAAGAGGAGCGAACGGTTCGGCGATACGGGCTTTCCCGGTTCGAGGGTCTTCGCGGCGAGCGTGTCTTTTGTGACCTTCAGCCACCCTTCCTTCAGCTTTCGCTTCTTCCACAGCGCTTTTTCGAGAGCCTCCGCGAGCTTGGGCAGCACGAAGCTCACCGCTTTATCGATGACAACCTGCCCCACTTTGATCACAATCGCCTTGATCGCCTGGCTGACCAGGCCGCGAGTAGCGTTTTGCCGGACAGTGACCTGGAACCGTACCTGGGTCGGACCGCGAAGTCCGCGAGTTGTGGACTGAACCGGTAAATGAAACGTCAGCGCCCCGGATGGATGGCGAATCGCGAGAATTGCTGCCTGACCAGGCTCAAGCTCGTAGCTGAGGTCGAGTCCCGCCGCACCTGTCCCCGACCCCGCGTGGCCGGAGGAGGATCAGGTATGACTTCCTCGGCAACCCGGGATTGGTCGGTCAGGAAATCCGGCCGTAAGCCAGGCAGCGCGGCGACTGATGCTCGCGCACCCCCGCGTGATGCTCCGGCGCTCTGGACCTTCCAACCTGGCGAATTGAGCTGGATGGGCATTTGTTCTCTTAACGCGAACGGATGATCAGGCTTTTGGCGTCACCAGCGAAAAAAGACGACGACGCGATGTCATATAGCAGTGACGCTGTCAGCGCTTACGCATAGGCCTGGTGTGTGCGGGCAGCGAGAATCGAATCGCGTCGATACTGGGTCGACAACTGCGCGCTTACGCCACATGCGACTCTACGTGCCTGAAGCCGATCTCGCATGGTTCGTCGTTGCCGACTTCTGTGTCCGGAGTTCTGCGTATAGCGCGTCGAAGGTCCTCGAGATCAACGCACAGCTGGGAGTGAAATGATAGGCATTCTCCTTTAAGCCCAGCCGCTGAGAACTCAAGAGTCGCTTCCTCGACCCAGCACCCGACCAGTCCCTGTGTGATGCCGAGGAACTTCCTTCGAATATAAACCGATCCGGATCGCCGCTTTGAAAGGAGGTTATTTGATAAGGTAGCGTTATGTCAACTCGCGGGCGGTTTCCAGATACTGCTGGACATCGCCCAGCAGCTTAGGGTAACAAAGAGTGAGTTTGGAGAAACCCGAACCCGTGGAACCGGAGGTGCACTATGCTGAAACCCACAGGTTTGATTCGTGGTCACTATGAGTGCCGCTCGTTTGATCAAACCATTCCGATCCTCAGCGATCTTCTTGCGCTGGAAGTGGTTGGAGAAAACAACAGCGAAAAAACTCTCAAACATCCTAATACGGATTGGCGGCTTGTCATCCACGCAAACGGCCCCGACGCGCCCATCAAACCGATGCGAAATCATTACGGCGTGCGGGTAACGAACAACGCCGAAGTCGATCGCGCCACTGAATATTTGGAACGGAAGAAAGAAGAATTCGGCATCAAGATCATCAAACCGAGGGGCAACCACAACGCTTATTCGGTTCATTTCTACGAACCCGGCGGGAACTATTGGGAGATCGAGTCCTACGAGCATGCCGTAGAAACGGGCATGGGAAAAACGACGAATCCGCACTGGAACCACCCGCTTCCAACAGAAAGTTTTCGGGCAAGGGCTACGTTCCCCAAGCCCTTACCCATGGCACTCTGGAAAACGAGGATCTCGAGGCTTCGGAGCGCTTCTACCGCGAAGTACTTGGTCTCGAAGTGGTGAAGCTGTGGCCCAGCTCTTGTTATATAAAACATCCCGCCACACCGTGGTACGTGGTCTGTATTCAAGCGCTCAAGCAAAACCGCCAGCATCTCTCCCGCTATCAGCGTTTCACATTGGCGGTGGATTCGGTCAATGCCGTGCACGACGCTTACCGTTCGTTTGAGACCAATCGCCGGGCTTGGAAAATCAAAGATCTCGAAAAGGTCGAAGCAAGCGGCGAAGACGCTTCCTTTCTTTTCAGCGATCTCAACGGCAACTGGTGGGAGATCACCAGCGCACAAGCATAGACAACCACCGGATCGATGGCCCCGAGGCGATGCATAACCCAAGCGAGTCCCTAGTTGCAGCATCGTTGCAATAATGCCTGCGATGTAAGTTTTCCTTACAGGACTAACATTTCAGTCTAACTGCGCGTGTCTGGGCTCCTTTTATTTTACACGCCCATTTGAACCGCAGGCTGTTGTTAGTTCACTTTACAGTCCTGCCGTCCCATTGTTGTTTAACTCCCTGTCTTGACAATCTTTTCCCCGTTTGGCTCATCGATTGCTCAGCCTATCACTTGATTGTTCACCTTCCCGATCCTTTTCAAGCAAAGATTGGACAGCTCTGGACAACGACTATTTTCGTTTCAATGAGTTCCGCAGTGTCGATGCAACTACGCGCGCTCTCGATAAAAGATAAAGCGAGTCAACCGAAGAAAGAGAAGCTCAAGCGTGTATCAAACGACCGTCGTATCCAGCTCATTATCCTTCTCTGCTTTCCAGCGGTTTTCTCGGCGTCGAATTCGGCGACTCCCGTTATGACGAGCACGTCACGGATTGCGGAAATCCGTCCCAAGAATCCGATCTACCGCAGCCGAGTTACAGAGTGCCGGTACCCCGCAATCCCGGATGTAAGCATCGTCCTGACCTCGATGAATCATTTCCCCGGGAAGAATTCTCTTCGAACCTGAAGAATTGTGTAGACCCTCGTGGCTTCCGATGGTCAGCGATAATCTAATGTTTATTTTTCAAAAGTTTTCCGGAGACTGTGCCGGTTTCCAACCTGCCCAATTCCTCCTGCGGCACTGGCGTTGCGAGTCTGTTCAAAAGCGGCTAAGCAGAGACCACAGGTTAATCGCTCTGACTTCGCGCCAGGGAGGAACCTACCTCTTCGAAAAGAGCTGATCCATCGTCCTATTCCACTCCCTTTGCCAATCTCCCCCTCTTCACATCCGCGTTTCTGACTCTCTTGGCACGTCATCGACGAAGTGAGTCAGCTTCAGTCAATAGAGATAGGAATCAAATTCACCGAGATCTTGTAAGCGTGATGGTGGCGGCGCCAACCGCGTCGCTGCGATGAAGAGCGGCGCCGTCGACGCCGCGCTTATCGAGGCACCCTACAACGTGATGTTGGAGAGAGAAGGTTTTCGTCAGATTCTGTTCGTCGGCGATCTCATTCCGTTACCGCTTGCCGGCTTAGGAACGACGCTGGAGAAAATCCGCAAGCAGCCCGACGAGGTGCAGCGGCTGGTCCGCGCTACATTGCGGAGAATTCACTATGCGAGAAGCAACAAGCAGGAAAGCGTAAAGGCGATCATGGATTGGGCCGATATGGACCGGCCGCGCGCCGAGGAAGTTTTGATATGGCCGTCACCAGTTGGTCAAATAGCGGCGCGGCCAATCCGCAAGGCATTCAGCTCGCCATGGAAGAAATCAAGATGGAACAGAAACTCGACACGCTGCCCGACCCCTCCAAGGCGTTCGACTGGAGTTTCGTACAACGCATGACGCTCGGGAACCGACGCCCTCACGAATCTTGGTTTTTCATTCTGCGAAGGGAGGTCTTGGACTGAGGATTTGGCGATGACACGCTCGAACTGAGAGCGGTAGTTGTTGACCAGACTGACATTGTCGATCACAACATCGTACACCATCCACTGGCCGTCGATGTCGCTGCAGGCGGTAATCGATGGGAGTTTGATCACCGTTGGCGCTGACGACCTGGGTTTCGACGTTCGCCTGCTGGCCATCCCGAGACTCCCGCCCGAACTGAATCTTCTCGTTGCCGGTGGCGCGGACGCGTTTTACCATAAACGACCAAAAGCCGTTGCGTGAAGGCGTCAACGAATTCACGCTGTTCCGCTTGATCCAGTGATTTCCAGTGCGCAGCCCAACGAACGCTTCGTCATTTCAGAAAAGTCGAAGCGGGCAAAGACCAATTGACGCGCTTTTTCGGGTAGCCCGGTGGCCCGCAATTCGGCTACCGAGGTGTTCGACATGATCGTAACAAACTCGTTAATACTGGCACTCAACTGCGCCATCGGCTCTCCGGCGAAAACCGGAAACGAGATCGATAATAAGAAGGAAAGAAACGCTGCAGGAACCCAGAGTCTGAGAGAACTCATTAAATCTCCTCCATGAGGGACTACTCGGCTTCATTCCGCCAAGCAGAGCACACTATTAAATGTGTTAATGATTAAACCCTTAATTATTTGAGAAAGCAAACGATCGCTAAAATTCGAAACTTACTCTGGCCGAAACTGTATCCGATTAGATCGCCGCGTAATGACTCCTTGTCAGTCGATCGGTCTTCCGTAGAATTCCCGGCTAAAAACGGGGGCATCTTACAATTGTATTACTTCGCTTACGGCTCAAACATGAACTGGGAGCAGATGCAAGCGCCGCTGCCCATCGACTCAATTTGTCTCTGTCGCCAGTCTAAAGGATTATCGCTTTGCGATTGCGCGTCACTCCCGGCTACGCAATTGCGGCACGGCGAACATCTTCCCGGATTCGGGGAGCGAAGTCTGGGGAATCGTTTACGATGTGAGTGAGCCGGATTTGACGATTCTTGACAGTTTCGAAGACGGCTACCGACGAGAGTGGCTATCCGTATACGCCAGCGGGAATAACCAAAACTCGCTGGAAGTCTTGGTTTACATCGCGGAGAAAGAAGACACCGTTCCCTTGCCCAACCCGGAATACAAACGGCTCATTGTCGATGGGGCAAGGCATTGGAACATCCCTGAATCTTACTGCTCGATGCTCGAACAAATCCAAGCAATGGCCGATTAGCTCTTACGCCTCTATTACTTTTGCATTTTGACTCATTCTGCGGGTTTAGTTTCTCCTTTCCCTACGGCTTCAGGAATTTCCACTCTCCATATCAGGGATTTCCTGATAGACCCTCGCTATCCCCGGCGATAGAAAATAGAGCATACGGGCTCGATCATTAAATCAAGCTCCATGGAGCTACGATGGACAAAGCATCACAGCTGCGCTAACTTTTTTAATGTCACGTTTCTTCTCTGACGGGAGATGGCCGCCAAAATCACAGAAGTGCGCAGCCGGGCAACCGAAATCGCGCGCCACCCGCGCACCCGCAAAATAGCGATCTGGCTGGTCGCCATCGTCGGCGGCGTTCGGAATCATCGCCGGCCTTGTCGCGCCGCCCCTGCTGCGCGGGAAGTTGGCGAGCGAGCTCTCTACAAAACTCCATCGCCAAGTCTCCATCGAGCAAATACGGATCAATCCGTTTGCGATGTCCGTGACTGTCCGTGGCTTCCTGATGAAGGAACGCCAGGGATCCGCGACTGCGGCCTCCTTTGACGAGCTCTACGCAAACTTGGAGCTTACATCCCTATTTCGCTGGGGACCCGTTCTTAAAGAAATCCGGTTGGTCAAACCCTACATCAACGTGGTCCGGAAACGAGGACCGTACCTATAACTTCACCGACCTGATTGACGAGTTCACCAAAGGGCCACCTGGGCCCAAGGGCCCGCCGGCACCCACACCGCGGTTCGCTCTGAATAATATTCAGGTCCTGGACGGAAAAATCGATTTCGACGATCGGCCGGAGCAGACAAAACACTCCATCACATCCATAAAAATCGGCGTGCCGTTCATTTCCAGCATTCCCTCTCAGGTCGAGATCAAGGTGCAACCGGCTTTTTACGCGTTGGTGAATGGCGCTCCCTTTCAAATCAATGGTGAAACCACGCCGTTCAAGGATTCGCGCGACAGCACCATTCACATCGATATCGATAAGCTACAGATTCCGAAGTACGTCGAATACTCGCCGGTCGATCTCAATTTCAAAATTCCTTCCGGACAACTCAATACCAAACTCACGGTGACCTTTAGAACCAGCAAAGATAAACCCTCCGTGCTATCTATTTCCGGCGACGTCGGGATCGCGGATTTTGTGCTTCAGGAAAAAACTGACGCGGCGCTTCTGAACCTGCCGGCTTTGGATGTCGTCATTGATGACGTTGAGGTTTTTGCCAAGCAGGCGACTTTGAAATCCGTCAAGCTCCAAGCGCCGGAGCTGCATGTGACCCACAACCGCGACGGGACCGTGAACCTAACTTCGCTGGTTGCGGAAAGCAAAACCGAAAAGGCGCCGGAACAGAAAACCGGTGAGAAGCCCTTCGGTTACCGGGTCGATGAGATTATCGTCGATCAAGGAAAAGTGATTTTCACCGACCAAGGTCCGGAACGGCCGTTTGAGAAGCGATTGGAAAACATCCACGCCGGAGTAAAGGGGCTTACCAACGAGGCCGACAAGAAAGCGGCAACCGAAATTTCTTTCCAGACCGACGCTAAAGAAGAGTTCAGCCAAAGCGGCACGGTTCAGCTCACGCCGCTTTTGGCCGAAGAGCCGGATTGAGATGAAAAGCCTCCAGCTCAAAGGGCTTCGCCCCTACTATGAGAGCGTCCTTGGAGTGGAAATCACAGAAGGGCTGCTGGATCTCGCCACTCGGTTTGCTGTCGCGCAGAAAGACGATAAGAAGCTGGAGACCAAACTCTGACGAGCTAAACGCGGCCTTACGGTCTCTTCGGCTGGACGTGCCCGGCGATCGTGAGCCGCTTTGGCGTGCTCCGCTACTGGCGATAAAAGACACCACGGTGGACGTCGGAAAAAAGTCCATCGTGGTCGGTTCATTCTGAAAGTCGGGATGGCAACGGCTTTATCCACCGTGATCCTGATGGGACCATCAGTTATGCCAGGTTGATCAAGACGCAGGCTGGCGCAAGCGAGGCCAAGAAGCCGGAGAAAGAAGACGCGGCAGAATGGGCGGTCCAAATAAAACAAGTGGCTTTGGACCGCTTTCGCATTACTCTTGAAGACCGAATGCTCAGCCCTCCGGCACGCATGACGGTTTCCGCGCTGTCGGCTCGAGCAGAAAACGCTTCTAACGCCAAGAACGCGCGCGCCAAAGTCAGGATTCAAGCCACGATCAATAATAAGGGACGTCTGAGGCTGACGGGAGCTCTCGGGACGCGCCCAGTTGCGGGCCGCCTCAATGTGGATGCTCAGGGCATCGCGGTCGTCCCGTTCCAGCCCTATCTCGCGGATCAGGTTAACTTTCTCATTAACGGGCGGAGAGGTCGGCAGCAAAGGCGTTCTCACCATCGAAACCGGTGGCGATGGCGCCCTCAAGGTCAACTATGAAGGCGGCGTCCAAGTGACGGATTTCGCCTCGGTTGAGAAGGATGCTTCCCAAGATCTTCTTAAATGGAAGTCATTGGACCTCGGCGGGATCCAGTTTGCCCTGCAGCCCATGCAGCTTCGGATTAACGAGATCAATCTCGCTGAGTTCTACGCGCGTCTCATCCTCGGCGCCGACGGCAGGCTCAATTTGCAAAAATTGGCGGCCCAAAAAACCGAGGCAAGCGCTCCGGAGGAGACAAAGGCAGGCAAAACCAGCGGAACCGCCTCCGCCAGCGCCGTCCAGTGAGAAACAAATTTCCATCGGCAAGATCAACCTGCAGGCAGGCAATGTTTATTTCAGCGACTTTTTCGTCAAGCCCAACTACTCGGCTAACCTGACTGGCGTGCAGGGTTCGATTTCCGAGCTCAAACCGGACGCTCCCGGAGATGTGGCGATCCAGGCGAAGCTCGACGACGCGGCCCCGGTCGATATCCAGGGCAAGCTCAACCCGCTGTCCAAAGAGCTCTATATGGACATTGCCGCCGACGCGAGAGAAATCGAGCTCAATCCCATGTCGCCTTACTCGATCAAATATGTCGGTTACGGCATCGAGAGAGGCGAGCTCTCATTCAAAGTGAAATACAAGGTGGAGAACCGCAAGCTGGACGCGCAGAATCAGATTATTCTCAACCAGCTGACCTTCGGCGAGAAAGTGGAGAGCCCAACCGCCACGAAGCTGCCAGTGCTGCTCGCCGTCGCGTTACTCAAGGATCGTAACGGCGTCATCGACGTCAATCTGCCGATCAGCGGCTCTCTGGATAGTCCTGAGTTCAGCGTTGGCGGAATTATACTCAGAATCATCATCAACATTATTACTCGGGCCGTGACCTCTCCTTTCGCCCTGCTCGGCGCCGCTTTCGGCGGAGGGAGCGGCGGGGAGTTGAGCTATATCGAGTTCGACTACGGGCGCTCAAATCTGCCGCAGAGCGCTGAAGCAAAAATCAAATCCATTGCGAGCGCAATGAACAACCGGCCCGCCCTTAAACTCGACATCAGCGGTCGTGTCGATCCGGTCAACGACCTTGAGGGTCTGAAGCAAACGTCCATCGAACGCAAGGTGAAAGCGCAAAAGATGAAGGATTTGGTGCGGCAAGGAACCGCTCCTAAATCGGTGGACGAGGTCCAGGTCGACAAAGCTGAATACGAGCGCTATCTCAAGGCTGCCTACAACGACGAGAGTTTTCCAAAACCGCGTAACGTCATCGGTCTTGCCAAAGACCTGCCGGTGCCTGAGATGGAAAGTCTGATGCTCAAGAACGCCCAGAGCCACTGACGACGACCTCCGCAACCTGGCCAACCGGCGTGCTCAAGTCGTCCAAGAGCGCCTGCTCGCCACCGGACAGGTCACGGCTGATCGCCTTTCCATCGTGGGTGCAAAACCGGTTTCTTCGGAAGAAAAAGAAAAGCTAAAGTCCAAATTGAGCCGGGTTGACTTTTCGCTCAGGTAACGAGGACGATCTGTGCATAGTTGGACCCGTAGTTTGGCAATGGTATTTTTGGGCTTGCTCGTAGTTTCCCATCTTGAGCCGAGCGCCGTCATCGCGGCGAATAATCCTCACAAGCGAATGCGCATCCTTCACGGCGACGCTTCAGCCGACATCCCACATCTTCTTGGGGTCGCCTCACCCGTTTACGACTGGCATGGGCTGCTGCGCTGGAGGATCAGCGAATCACAATCATCAGCCGGCAGCAGCGTTCAGATCCACCCGCTGATCTTTTGGGAGCATTACAAGTGGCTAATCATCGCGGTCTTGGCATTATGCCTTCTCGAAGCAGCTCTCATTGACATATTGCTCCGGGAGCGGCGGCGGCGGCGGATGGCGCAACAGAAACTGGAGGAACGGTTGCGCTTCGAACAACTCGTTTCAGAGCTGTCCGGTACTTTCGTCAATCTAGCTCCGGAAAAATAGAAACCCAGATCATCGAAGCCCTTGGCCAAGTTGCGAGCTTGTTGAGATTCGATATCGCTACGCTATCAGTGTTTACGGGCCGGGGCACGGAGGGCCGACTCGCTTACATCTGGAAGGCGGAGACTGTGCCGGAGATGTCCTCGAGTCTCACCGATAAGGATTTTCCCTGGTCAGCTCATGAGCTGATGGCCGGCCGAGCCGTGTGCCTGCCAAGCCTGGACTCGCTGCCGCCGGAAGCGAACATCGATCGAGCCACGTATCAGAAATACCACGTGCGGTCCTCCTACAGCGTTCCGATGGTGGCGGGCGGAAAGGTGATCGGCGTGCTGAGTCTCAAAACGGCTGGGGAACAGCGCGAGATTTTCCCGGAGTTTTTGCAAGGGCAGCGTTTGCTCGGGGAGATCTTCGCCAATGCTTTAGTGCGCAAGGGCGCAGAGGAATCGCTCCGCGAGAGCGAAGCAGAATTTCCGCAGGCTGGTTGAAACCACCGCGGCGGTCCCGTGGCAGGCCGACGTCCAGACCTGGGTTTTCACCTATGTCGGCCCTACAAGCGGAGAGGCTCCTCGGCTACCCTATCGAACAATGGTATGAAAAGGATTTCTGGGTGTCCCACCTCCATCCCGACGACAAGGAGTTTGCGGTCAACGCTTGCCTAGCTCTCAGCAAGAGCGCCGAGGACTTTGAATTCGAATATCGCATGATGGACTCGTCGGGGAAACTGTCTGGGTGCACGACATCGTCAAATGCGAGCATCGGGACGGAAAACCAATCGAGCTTCGCGGCTTTATGCTTGATATTAGCGAGCGCAAGCGGGCTGAGGAGGCGCTCCACGAGAGCGAGGAACGGATAAGTCTGGCGGCAAACACCGCCGGGCTCGGCTTGTGGGTGTGGGACGCGACGCGTGACGAGATCTGGATCACGCCGGAGGGCCGCAGCTTGTTCGGCTGGGCCGAATCCGAGCCGGTCAACCTCGAGCGTTTCGTCCAGGCCCTTGCATCCCGACGACCGCGAACCGACGCGTCAGGCGGTGCTCCGGTCGTTACAGAAACGGCAGCGACTATGTCGCCGAATATCGTGTCGTGTTGAGCGGCGGCACGATCCGTTGGATTGCGACGCGCGGGCGCATCGAGTTTGACGGGAAGCGGCAGTCCGCTTCGGCTGCGTGGCGTGTCCATTGACATCACGGAGCGCAAGACGTGCCGACGAAGCGCTGCGGGAGAGCGAGGCTCGCTTTCACACTATGGCCGATACGGCGCCCGTGATGATCTGGATGGCGGGCACGGACAAGCTCTGTAACTTTTTCAACAAAGGTTGGCTCGACTTTACCGGCCGGACCTTGGAGCAGGAACTCGGCAACGGGTGGGCAGAGGGTGTTCACCCAGAAGACTTCGACCGCTGTCTTAAAATCTATGCTAACTACTTCGACGCGCGGCAAGAGTTCACGATGGAATACCGCTTGCGGAGATATGACGGTGAATATTGCTGGGTCCTGGATCACGGAGTGCCACGCTTTGAGTCCGATGGCAAGTTCGTCGGCTACATCGGTACCGCCATTGACATCACCGAGTCAAGCGGGCGGAAGAGACGCTGGAGAAGGAGCGGGAATTCCTCCGGCAGGTCATCGATATTGACCCGAACTTTATCTTTGCCAAAGATCGCGAGGGACGCTTCACCCTGGTAAATCAAGCCGTCGCCGACGCGTACGGCACAACGGTTGAGGATCTGATTGGCAAGACCGATGCGGATTTCAATCCCAACCGCGAGGAGGTCGAGTCCTTCCACCGGATGGATCTGGAGGTGATAGATACGTTGAAAGAGCGCTTCATACCGGAAGAACATTTAACGGACGCCCAGGGCAACGTCCGCTGGCTGCAGACGGTGAAGCGCCCTATCATTGAGAAGGATGGCTCTGCGAATCAGATCCTGGGCGCGTCCACTGACATCACCGAGCGCAAGCAGGCGGAATCAGAACTCCAGCACAACCGCCAGGAACTCGCACACGTGACCCGTATCTCCACCATGGGTGAGCTCGCCGCATCGCTGGCCCATGAGCTGAACCAGCCGCTCACGGCCATTCTGAGTAACGCGCAGGCGGCCCAGCGTTTCATGGCCGCCAAGCCGGCGGATCTGGAAGAGGTGCAGGAGATTCTCAAAGACATTGTCCAGGACGACAGCCGAGCCAGCGAGGTCATCCAGCGGATGCGGGCGCTGGTGAAAAAGGAAGAAGTCGCGTTTGTAGCCCTCGACCTCGGGGAGGTCATCCGCGATGTTGCTCGGCTGGTCCACAGCGACGCCGCCCTGCTCAACGTCGATATCGCGCTCGAACTCTATCCAAACCTGCCAACAGTGCAGGGCGACCGGGTACAGCTGCAGCAAGTCGTGCTCAATCTATTGCTCAATGCGTTTGACGCCATGAAGGACTGTCCCGTCAATGAGCGCCGGGTTGTGTTGCAGGCGGAGCAGGACGGCGCCCGCATGACGAAGGTGGCGGTGCGCGACCGTGGACCGGGTCTCCGCGGCGACAAGCTCGACAAGATCTTTCAACCGTTTTACACCACCAAGCGCGACGGGCTCGGCATGGGACTGTCCATCAGCCGTTCCATCATCGAGGTCCACGGCGGGCGTCTTTGGGCGGAAAACAACCCCGATCGGGGCGCGACATTTTACTTCACAGTGCCGGTGGGGGAACGGGGAAATGGGGAATGATGGAATGGTGGAAGAATGGAATTATGGAATCAGGGAACGACGGAAAAATGGTTGATAGTTTCATGAACATCATTCCACTGTTCCAATCTTTAGCCTATGAGTGATCGAAGAAACGTCAACCGAGGATACCAGAAGTTGACCGTATGTGCAGGACGCAGCCGATTTGTATGTCCTAACTTGTAAGATATTTCGAAAGCTTTCCTACGAACTTAGGCGGGTTGCAGCCAATCAGATTGCCTCTGTTGATTCAGTTCATCGAAATATCGCTGAAGGCTATTGCCGTCGAAGTCTTAACGAATATCTCCAGTTTTTGAACGTGGCCCAGGCCTCTCTTGGGGAATCCGTCTCGGGTGCTCACGTGTACCGTCGAGCGGATCAGATTTCCGCCGCAGAGTTCGAGGTTTGGGATATCCTGGCCTATAAACTAGAAAACGGTCTCAAGAAGTTGATTGAAAGTCTTCAGCACAAAAGGGAGAAGGGAGAGTGGGACGACAGCTTCATTGTCAAGGAATCCAACGCCGCGTATGCACAAGAAGATGAATTGGAATAGTGGAACAATGGAAGGATGGAACGATGGAAGATGCAACAACGGAAGATTGGAGATGGATTAAAAGAATGTGGACCAAGTCCATCCAGCATTCCATTATTCCATCATTCCACTTTTCCACCATTCCACCATTTCAATTTTCCATCATTCCAATCTCCCTATTCCACCATTCCATTATTCCAGCGTTCCACTATTCCACTCCTATTGTGCCATGACCCAACATCCCCCCACCGTCTTTCTCATCGACGACGATCCCTCCGTACGGCGGGCCCTGGCACGGCTCATCAAGTCCGCCGGCTACCAGGTGCAAACTTTCGTCTCGGCACGTGAGTTCCTTGACAGAATGCCCGATGCGGCGCGGCCCGCCTGTCTTGTTCTCGACGTTCGCATGCCTGGTCTAAGCGGCATAGACCTACAACGCGAATTACGGCAAACCAATCTTATCCTCCCCATTATCTTCATCACCGGCCACGGTGACATTCCGATGACGGTAAAAGCAATGAAGGCCGGCGCAGTGGACTTTTACCCAAGCCGGTGCGGGACGCAGACCTTTACGCGCCATCGAACAGGCTCTCGCCCGCGCCGTCCATGATCGTGCCGAATTGGACGAGGCTGAAGACATCCAAAGTCGGGTCGAAAAATTGACGCCGCGCGAGCGCGAAGTGATGAATTTAGTCGTCAAGGGATGGCTGAACAAGCAAATTGCATTCGAGCTGGGCATCGTGGAAAAAACCATCAAAGTCCACCGCGCGCGGGTGATGGATAAGATGCAGGTGGATTCGGTAGCTGAACTGGTGCGGCTGGCCGATCGCGCGGGAATCCGCAAAACATAGAAGATAGCAGGTTTCAGTGTTCAGGTGTCAGGATCAAAAATCCTTTCCTGAAACCCGAACCCTGACACCTGAGATCCCCCTTCCCTATCCTCGTATTGGACCAAAGTCCAATATACAGACTGCTCGAACTCCTCTAGATTGATAGCAGCTTAGCCAGATAGAGCGTCGCGCTACCGACAGCGCGGAGAAAAGTTCCCTTGAGCAAGTCCAAGCCACTGATCGCGGTTGTAGATGACGATGAATCCGTCTGCCGCGCCATGAAGCGACTGGTGCGCTCCCTAGGAATGGAAGCTGACGCGTTTATCTCAGGGCGAGAATTCATCGAGCGCGTTGAGACGACGCCGTCGTTTCAACCGGACTGTGTGGTCCTCGACGTGCAGATGCCGGGGATGAACGGCCTGGAGGTACAGGAGCGGTTAGCGAGTAGCGGCAACCCACTGCCCGTGATCTTCATCACAGCCCACGACGAGGCCGGAGTCCGCGACCGGGCGCTGGCGGCGGGGGCCGTGGCCTTCCTGCGCAAACCATTCGACGACGAATTATTCATCAAGACCCTGCGCGTAGCGCTCAACTGAGCCCATCGGACAAAGGTCCAATGGCCCTGCGCGACGATCTTGGCCTGGCGCCGACGCCACAGCCCGTCGGTACGCCTCTTGAGAAAATAACGGCTTGAGGAGAGAGATGAATGCCTCTTGAAGTCATGGAATTGATCAGGGAGTGGTGAGCGTAAAGATAATCGGAGAGTTAAAGAAGTCCGATCTCGATCACATGCGAGCGGCGATACTTCAAGGCATCAAGCAGTGGAGCAGGATCCGACTACATGTGATCGTCGAGAATTTCACCGGGTGCGAGGCGAGCGCCGACGGGAATGACGTTTAAGTTCTGGAAGAACATGGCCGAAACATAGAGAAAGTAGCGATCCTCGGTGAAGAGCAATGGTGTAACGGGGTCTGCTCGCACTTATCAGTAAGGCCTTTCAGTCGACGCCCATTGAGTATTGTTCGCCCTTCGACCGTGCCCGGGCAATCGCTTGGCTCACAGAAGGGCTATGATCGATGCGCAACATCAGAGATTCTGTGAAACCTCAATTGCTTGATCGGCACATTTTTCATATGTTCATGTCACATGAAGCGAGTTTGCGGAGTATCTGTAAACGGGAAATATATTTGGAGCAGAGGAGACGCTGATCGTATGAGAGTTGCATGGTTGGCTATGGTTACCTTTCTGGGATGCGCTTTTAATCTCCGGGGGCTGTCTAATACGCTGGCAATAGACAGCAACGGTCGATATTTTGCCCTCGGGGTCGGGTCCAGGTCATGTGGCGGATCATCTTATCAAGTTTCGGAAAAGCGCCTGGAGAACTTTACAACGGAGCAGTACGAAATCGCCGAGTGTGATCATCGAGCATTGGGTGGCTGGGTTCTTAACCGCGCACAATTTTTATGTCACGGACACCTTCGATGTGGTCGGGAGCTGTCACGATGGATCAATTGCAAGGAACGGATAGAAAAGATACTGCCGGGCCAATCCGAACAACCGTGTTGCGGAAGGCATGGTCGTTGCGATTGCTCAAGAGTTGCATGCGAATCGAATCAAAGTCGATACCTCCAAGGCAACGCCACAAAAAATCCGGCAAAATAGCGATCGGACACAGGCAGCACGTAAGGAGCAGGATATGCAAAGGGCTCTCACCACGGTTTTAGTCATTTCTTTAGCGGCGTTCTTTCTAGGCTGTTCGAGCCTCTGACGACGCGGGAGAAGGGCGCCGGCATCGGAACTTTGACCGGAGCGGGCCTGGGCGCCATCATTGGCAGCGCTACAGGACACGCCGGAGCCGGAGCCGGCATCGGCGCTGCAGTCGGTTTGATCGGCGGCGCCTTGATCGGCGACCAGATGCAGGCGCGACAAAAGCAAGAACAATCTGTGCAACAGCAACTGGCGGCACAGCAAGCTCAAATCGAGCAGCAGAACAGGGAGCTGCAGCAACTCAAGGCGCAGCAACAGCGCTAGCACGCGAGCCCGGTCACCCTTACGGATTGATCATGAGTCAAGAGCTAACTCTATTTGTCGGTATGTTCACGACGTTGCTGGCGATCATTAATCCGCTGGAGGCCCTGCCGGTTTTCTTGAAACTTCTGGAAGGTAAGGATGAAGCGGAGCATAGCCGGGTCGCCCGCCTATCATGCTTCTACGCCCTGCTCCTGGCATTTTTCTTTCTCTTCTTCGGGCATCTGATACTGTGGGTTTTCGGCGTTCCACTGAGCATGGTCCGGATTGTCGGCGGCATCATCCTGATGCGCATCGGCTTCGACCTGTTTTCACCTTCGTCCTCGGGTGCATCGTTGGGCAGTGTCGCAAGCGGCTCGGGCGACAAAGATGAAGACGTCGCCTTCGTGCCCCTTGCCATGCCGATCATGTTTGGACCGGGAGCCATCGCGACCATCCTTGGCATGACTTCGACGGTGAAACACTCCGAATTTGTATTCGCCTCCGCTGTTGCCATCTGTCTTGCCATTGTGGCTACGATGTTCGTCACCTATCTATTTCTAGCCTACGCCAAGACAGTTCTCAGCCGCATCGGCCCTAAGGGAATAGACGCGGCCACGCGCATTGTCGGCTTTTTTGTCGCTAGCATGGGTATGGGACTCATCTTTCATGGTGTAGTGGAAGCTATTCAAACCTATGGAAAGACCATGGGTGGGTCGGCAACATGAGAAGGAATCAACAATAAATTGAAGACCTGGCTACGCCTCACTTTTTTCTCCTCTTCATTTTCACCCGGCTACTATGCTGTAATAAAAACCGAGCACAACAACACTTTGTTTCGAGGAGCAAGTCCATGAAATCACCAACACCAACCCTAACAGCCGAACGAGCTGGAGCCGCTGCATTCACAAGAAGGAAGCAAGAGGTAATTGAACTTGTCTAATTGGCCCCGACATCCGACTATCTACGAGATCAATACTTGGGTCTGGCTTGCTGAGCTAAGCGCGAGAGCGGGAAGCTCCGTTACCTTGAGCTCGGTACCCGCGGCCGAATGGGATACGCTCGCCGCACACGGCTTCGATGCCGTATGGCTGATGGGGGTTTGGGAGCGCAGTCCCGCCGGCATCGCCATCGCCAATCGGAACAACAGTCTGCTTGACGATTTCAAGCGGGCGCTGCCGGATTTCCGCCAACAAGACAACGTGGGATCTCCCTACTGCGTGCGACGCTATGTGGTCGACGGACACCTGGGAGGCCGTGAAGGACTTGCCGTCGCCCGGCAGGAACTGGCAAAGCGGGGCATCCGCCTGATTCTAGACTTCGTCCCGAATCACGTGGCACCGGATCATCCATGGGCCACCGAGCATCCCGGAATATTTGGTTCAGGGCAACGCCGACGATGCCGACAAAGACCCGGCATCCTTTACCAGGGTAGGCGGACATGTTTTTGCCTGCGGGCGCGACCCCTATTTCCCGGCTTGGCAGGATGTGCTGCAACTGAACGCCTTTCAGTCGGGACTCCGTCAGGCGGTGCTCGAAACCGTTTCGAGCATCGCGAGCCAGTGCGACGGCATTCGCTGCGACATGGCGATGCTGCTGCTGAATTCGATCTTCGAACGCACCTGGAGCAGCCGCGCAGGACAAAAGCCTGCAACGGAATACTGGCGTGATCTGATTCCTGCCATAAAGAAAGCTTTTCCTGAATTTCTCTTTATCGCCGAGGCCTACTGGGACCTAGAGTGGGAGCTGCAACAACAGGGGTTCGACTTTTGTTACGACAAACGCCTCTATGACCGTCTGGAGCATAGCAGCGCGGAGAGCGTGCGGCTGCATCTCTGTGCCGACCCTGCTTACCAGGCGAAGCTCCTTCGGTTCATCGAAAACCACGACGAACCCCGGGCCGCGGCGACGTTCTCACCGGCGAAGGAGCGAGCGGCTGCGGTAACCACGGCCACCTTGTCGGGAGCGAGACTGTTTCATGAAGGCCAATTCGAGGGACGAAAGATAAGATTGCCGGTTTTTCTGGCTAGACGTCCTGCGGAGCTCGCAGATAAACCATTGCAGATTTTCTACCACTGGCTCCCTCGACGCCATTAATGCCCCGGTGTTCCGGGATGGTCAGTGGGCGCTTTGCAAGCGCACGGGCTGGCCGGACAATTCGAGCTATCAGAATCTGGTCGCGTGGAGCTGGGTCAAGGACAAGGATCGGTATCTCATCATAGTCAATCTCAGTGACAGTGCCGCGCAGGCCGTTGTTCAAGCGCCCTGGGACGAGCTACGAGGAAAATCCTGGCGCTTGGTCGACGTTTTATCCGGTCAGGCCTATGAACGGAATGGGGATGAGATGCGCGACCCCGGGCTGTACGTCGATCTGAAGCCTTGGAACTGTCACTTCCTCCGATTGCAGCATTGAGTGAAGCATGGAATGATTGAATAATGGAAGAATGGAATGTTGGAGTCTGGGAGCATTGGAGTCTTGGACTTTGAATGCATTACTCCAATCACTCCATCGTTCCACCATTCCAGTTTCCGTCTAAAGAAAACCCCTCCGCCGATGGCGGAGGGGTTGTTGGGTGGGAAGATAAGTTAGCGGTTACTTCGGTGTGACAGCGGCGAACATGTTGTTTTGTCCGCGCTGGACGAGCAGAAGGATATTGTTCTGGTCTTTGGCCTGCTCTAGTTTTTGCACAAGATCCTCTACGTTCTTGACCGCTTTACGGTTGATCTCGCGGATGATGTCGCCGGTTTGAATTCCCGCATCGGCTGCTGGACTCCCCGGTTCAACGCGGGTGACCACCACGCCCGTTTCACTTTTTAGCCGGAGGCGCTTGGCCATTTCCGGGGTGAGGTTCTGCACCGAGATCCCCAGGGTTTTGTTATGAGCTGGCGTCTTGCTAATTTCGACGGTCTCTTCCATCTCACCGACCTTCACCTGGCGGTCCAGCGCTTTCTCATTCCGCCAGAGCTTGATATTCACGGACTTTCCGACCGGTGTGGAGGCAACCATCCGGGGCAAATCTTGGGAGTCGGCAATTGTCTTGCCGTCAAATTCCATGATCACGTCTCCCTGCTCGATTCCCGCTTTCTCTGCCGGGCTCCCGGGATTACCTCAGAAACCAGAGCTCCCTGCTTTTCTTTCATACCGAACGATTTCGCCAGCTCCGGAGTCATCTCCTGGATGCTCACGCCGAACCAACCGCGAGTTACATGTCCCTTCTCCTGCAGCTGAGGAGCAATCTCTTTGGCCATGTTGACCGGGATGGCGAATCCGATGCCCTGAGCCTGAGGCGATGATCGCCGTATTGATACCGACGACCTCTCCTTTGGTGTTGATGAGCGGGCCACCGCTGTTCCCCGGGTTGATCGAGGCATCGGTCTGAATGAAATTGTCATAGGGTCCGGAACCAATCACTCTTCCCTTGGCGCTGACAATGCCGGCGGTCACGGTCTGTTCCAATCCGAATGGACTCCCGACGGCGACGACCCAACTACCCACTTTTAGCTCATCGGAATTGCCCAGAGTTAGAGCATGCAGATCTGATGCGCCGTCGATCTTTACCAGAGCCAGATCAGTCTTCGGATCCCGACCCACGACTTTGCCATCATACTCTTTGCCGTTGGAAAGCTTCACTTTGATCTGGTCCGCATCTTCGACCACATGGTTATTGGTCACGATGTAACCTTCGCGGCTTAGAATGAAACCCGAATCCGACACCCCGCTGCTCGGGACGGGCAGACGGATTCTCGCCGGAAAAGGGTCCAAAGAAATCCCCAAAAGGACTATTCTCACCGAACGGGTTTCCAGGAAAATTACGAGACCCAAAGGCAACGTTCTTTATTTTCTTGACCACCTGGATATTGACCACCCCGGGGCGAACCGTTTCTGCAAGCTCGCTAAAGTTGCCCGGGACCATGGGCACTTCAGCCGACTTCGTTGGCGGAGTAGCTGCCGCATCGGGAGCCTTCACCGCTTTCGATATCCCGTACCCAGTTCCCAGTAGAACGCTTACTAGGACCGGGGCAAGCAAATACCGTTTAAAGTTATTGTTTTCCATACTGAGTCTCCTCCTTGTTGTGGGGCCTGATCGCCCGTTAATTTTGACTCAATATAAATAATCAAGGTTAACCGGACGCTGACCGGAAGATTACCAATCGGTAATGTTGGGGGTGGAGAGGACGGGATGGACCAGGTTTCAGGTGTCAGGTTTCAGAGGCACTAAGGACTCAAGGGAAAACTCCAAGCACGAAATCCTAAGCCAGCGACGAAACAATGAAGAAAGACTTCAAAACCGAAACCTGAAACCCGACATCCGAAACCTAGTTTTGCTCGCGCTGAACATTGGTCCTTCGGTTTGATCAGCGGCGTCCTGTCGCGACGTGAGGCGGTCATGCGGCTTTCGGCAGGGTGATATTAAAGGTGCTGCCCTGATTCACGGTGCTCGTTACGGTAATGTCCCCGCCATGAGCCCTGGCAATGGCCCTTGCCAGGCTGAGGCCCAGCCCGGTTCCCGCTTGGGATCGGCTCTGGTCGCAGCGGTAGAATCGTTCGAAAATCCGGTTCAGGTCGGTCCCGGAGATGCCGACTCCCGTGTCTTTAATAGAGATAGTTATAGTGCGGTTCTTGGTCCCGGTAAGAGAGACCTCGATTTTTCCCCTGGAGGAGCTGTATTTCACGGCATTGTCCAGAATATTGGCGAGCATCCGCTGGAGCATTCGGGCGTCGCCGCTGACGAGGTTTTTCTCCGCTGCGTAATAGCTCAGGCTCACGTTCTTGTCTTCTGCAATCGGGTCGAAAAGCTCGCAGGCTTTGCGGATGAGCGCCGCGATTTCGACGTCCTCACCGCACGGGCTTTTCAACGCCGGCCTCCGTCTTTCGATATCAGCAGCATCGTGTTGATCATGTCGAGGAGCCGGTCGCAGTCCTCGATCGTGCTGGCTGCCATGTTCTCGTAATCCTCGAGAGACTTACCGGTGGTGAGGGTAACTTCGGCCGTTCCACGGATTCGAGTGACCGGGCTTCGCAGGTCATGGGCGATGTTGTCGCTCATTTCTTTGATCTCCGTAAGCAGAGTTTGAATCCGGTCCACCATCTGATTAAACGTCGTGGCCAGCTGATCGATCTCATCGCCTCTGGGTTTCACCGGGACCCGCTCCTGAAGAGAGCCGCCGGAGATCTTTTGCGCAGTGTGGGTCACCGCTTCAATGCCTGAAACGGCCCGCCTGGCCATGAACCAACCGACTCCAGCGGCCAGGACGATCAAGAAGCTCATGGTGATGATAAAAATTCGCTTGAACGCGTCAAGCAGACGAGCCTGACTTTCCATCGCCTGCCCTACTTGGCACGATGACGGTCGGACTGAGCATGGCATAAAGGATGCGCACTTCATCGCTGCGGTTGGGAATCGTGATGGTTTCCAGAATCAGGACCGCTGCCTCGCAGCAGCTTCTCAATCGCCCCCACATCCACATCGATATCTTTCCAGTACGACATGTTGGAAGAAGAAAAGGCCTCTCCCGTGAGATTCAGTAAGCGAAAAACACTTTTTTCGCCGGCGGCTTGGGCCTCGATGACCGCGCTGTTATTGACCGCTCCGATGCCGTCGCCGGCCAGCAGCGTCGAGAACCTCTGCGCTTGAGCCAGCAGCTCCTGATCGATGCGTTCCTGAAGCGCCGAAGTGATAAGCGTGTAAAAGAGCAGAAACGCCACGCAAGAACAAAGGGCGAAGATCCCCGCGTACCAGAGGGTGAGACGGAAGGCGAGAGTGTTCGGCAGGCTAAGGATTTTCCCTGAAGGACATAGCCGACCCCGCGGATCGTGTGGATGAGCTTTTGAGAAAAATCCCTGTCGATTTTATCGCGCAGCCGGGAGATCCGCGCTTCGACGACGTTGGTCTGGGGGTCGAAATTATAGTCCCACACGTGCTCCATAATCATCGTCTTTGAAACCACCCGTCCGGTATTGCGTAGAAGATATTCAAGCAGGGAAAATTCTATCGGCTGCAATTCGATCTTTTTCCCTTCCCGGACCACTTCCCGGCTTAGACAGGTTCATGGAGAGATCTCCGACGGCCAACTGTGTCGGTTCAGAAAGCCCGCCGGCTCTCCGGATCAGCGCCTGCACGCGGGCCAGCAGCTCGGAAAAAGCAAAGGGCTTGGTGATATAGTCGTCGCTCCCGGTCTGCAACCCTTTGACGCGATCATCCACGGAATCCTTCGCGCTCAGGATGATAACCGGCGTGTTGATCTTCTTTTGTCGCATCTCTTCGATCAGCGACAATCCATTCAGTTTCGGCAGCATAATGTCGACGATGGCGGCATCGTAGGGCTCGGTCAAAGCTAGATGAAGCCCGGTTTCGCCGTCGGGGGCATGATCGACTGCATACCCCGCAGCCCGCAATCCTTTCTCAACGAACGAGGCTATCTTTGACATCATCTTCAACCAGCAGAATTCGCATAACAGAAACTCAACTTCGGATGAATCATTAATATATCTCGCGCAAAGGCGCAAAGGAGTAGTGAATTGGAATAATGGAATACTGGAACAATGGAATATGAAAGAACGAGCCGTGATTTGCTCAATTAGCCCGTTCGGCACTCCAATATTCCAGCCTTTTATGCATTCCCGCATTCCATCATTCCAACATTCCAGTCTTCGGTTTCGGATTTCGAGCTTCGAATTTCGGATTTCTACCCGAAAATCACTTTTTTCCTGTATTGGACCAAAGTCCAATATACAAGCGTGCTGGATTCATGTATGGTCTAATCAAAATCTGTTCTCAAAGGAGGAGAGGTTATATGTCTAAGGTTCGAACGGTTTCGAGGTTCGCATTATTCTTTTTGGTGATGGCGGTTGCGACAACCGCTGTCGCCGCGGAAAAGGCGACGCCTTCGGGAAAAGTATCTCTCGAAACCACTTCAATCGCCGTCGGCATTGGAGTTAGCTGGGGCGATGGAAAGCTGACCTTCAAAGGGAAGGACTACCCGTTTTCCAGTCGATGGCCTGACGCTGGTGGATTGGGGCATTAGCCAAGGCACAGGCTAATGGCGACGTATACAATCTGACCGACGCGTCGAAGTTCGCGGGAACCTATGTGGCCGCTGAAGCCGGACTCACTCTGGCCGGCGGCATGGGCGGCATGGTGCTGCGCAATTCGGATGGCGTGGTCTTGCACCTGCGTTCTGTTTCCCAGGGCGCCCGGCTGCAATTAGGCACCAGCGGACTAATTCATCAAGATGAAGTAATAAAATTGCCAGAGGAGGCGAGGATGTGAGGGGATTCTCCCTCGACCCCGGTCCCTCGACCCTCGACCCCTATCCGGTTTTTGATTCGAGTCAATCCACTGGCTTTCTGGTAACGCAGCCGGCGCACGGCTGGCGCATTGAGCGCTCGAATGTCCCGCGCATTGCGCCGGAAACCGACAGCGAACTTCCCTATCCCTTCGTACTCGCTGTGTTTGCTGTCAAATCGCAAAGACCGTTCTGCGAGGGGCCCAGCTTCTTCCAAAGAAAAGAGAGCTCTGTCTATTGGACCAAAGTCCAATAGGACACGCTCCGCGCTCTTTATTAGAAAGGAGTTCAAATGCGAATAACATGCGGCTCCAGACCCGGTAGTGTTATAACCTGAATGATTTCGACAAGGAGCTCTAGAAACACTTACGAGGAAAGTATTCCGTGAGTGAGAAATAAGGAAAGGAAACTTATGAACGGTAGGTATTGTTCTACAAGACGGGTAGTTTCAGTAGTCGCACTGGCGATGTTGGTGTTGGCCGGATGGCTTCCAGCGGGTCATGCTCAACCTGCCGGGATGGACGCGCAGGCCGAGAAGCTGTTGCGGCGCATGAGCGATTACCTTGCGAGCCGCCAACAGTTTACTGTGAGGACCGGAGAACACCCTCGAAGCCGTGCTGACATCCGGTCAGAAGCTGCAGTTCAGCAGTCCCGCGACCGCCTCAGTGTGGCGTCCGAACCGGCTCCGCGCCGATCGTAAGGGTGACATCGTCAACCAGGAATTTTTCTACGATGGCAAGACCCTGACGCTATTCAACCCCAAGGAGAACTTGTACGCCACTACGGCCGCGCCACCGACACTTGACGCGATGCTGGACTTTGCGCGGGAGAAACTGGACGTGATCGCGCCCGGGGCAGAATTACTGTACGGAAACGCCGCCGAGAGGATGCTGAAGGAAACAACGTCCGGATTCGTGGTCGGCCCGAGCGTGGTTGCGGGCGTCAAGAGCACCCACCTCGCGTTTCGCGGCGCGGAGGTCGACTGGCAGATCTGGATCGAAGACGGAGACAAGCCGCTGCCGCGCAAATTCGTGCTCACTTCGAAAAAGTTGCCGGAGAGCCGCAGTTCACCGTGTTGATTAGGAGCTGGGACCTGACGCCGAAGTTGACCGATCAGATGTTCACTTTCGTGCCACCGAAAGGTGCCAAGAAGATCGAGTTTCTCCAGTTGACTGCCGAAGCGCAAGCCGAAATAGAGTTGGCATTCTGAATGGATTATTCACCGCAGAGACACAACGCGGCAATCCCGCAACCAAAAATCGGAATATCTCGCGCAAAGGCGCAAAGCATGTCATTTCGACCGAAGAAAACTTCTCAGATCCCTGCCCGCTGATACGATCTTCAGACTGCGTTCTTAGCGTCTTGGCGGGAGAATAATCCTAAGCGTTCTCAGCGCCACCGTGGTGAACTATTCGAATAAATCAGAAAAGGAGCTGAATCAATGAAAACGTTTTTAATGCGGGTAGTGTTGACTGCGTCCCTGCTCGTCCTGTCCATCGCGGACCTGCCCAATTCCTCGTTGAGACTGGGATTCGTCAAGAATGCTGAAGCGATCATCGGCATGCCCTGGACGCCCATGTCTTTTGCAGGCGTGGCGCGCCGTTCCATGTATAGAGAAGCTGCATATGGCGCTGTCGCCGCGAATGCGGCCGCTATGAATGCCGCCGCTGCAAACGCCGCCTACGCGAACGCTTATGCGGCTCAGGCTGCAGCCGCCAATGCGGCTGCGGCTCAGGCTGCGGCAGCTCAGGCGCAGCGGCCGCTGCCGCCGCCCACGCAGCTGCCTCCGCGTTGCCCATAGGTACGATTGTGCCATCGCTCCCCCCTGGATGCACCTCGACGGTGATCGGCGGCGTCAATTATTTCAACTGCGCCGGCGTCTACTACCGGGCCGGTTTCCAGGGCAACAATATCGTGTATATCGTGTCAGCCCCGTGAGAGTGATGAGTGACGAGTGTCAAGTGCCGAGGCTTTCTCTCCTCGACACCCGACCCTCGACCCTCCGTCGCTTCGGATTTCGACCTTCGAAAGTCGGATCTCTACTCACTCTTTCCCTATTGGACCAAAGTCCAATAGACAGCCTTGCCGCTCTTAGCTACAGTGCTGCTCGTATATGGCGCGGCGAAGGGAGATCGTTTTATGTTCTCATAGCCGTCATAGAGCAGGGCTATCGATGTACGAATCCGTTCAATTCCACCATTGCACATCCTAACGTTCTGTTACATGGAAACCATCGCTTGTCCTGGATTGCGACCTGCTGCAGGAGTTGCCGGAACTGCCACCCGGGGCAAAGGCGCGCTGCCCGCGCTGCGCCTGTACGGTTGCGACCCGGATGGCTGAACCGATTGATTTGCCGCTCGCCCTCACGATTACCGCCGCCATCGTATTCATCATCGCCAATACCGCGCCTTTGATGAGCCTTTCAGCCGTCGGGCGGCACGCGAGCACGACCATCGGCGGCGGCGCCAAGGAGATGTTGTTTCAGGGCGAAGCAATCACCGCCATGATCGTCGCATTCTGCGCGGTGATCGCTCCTGCGTGGCTATATCCTGTTTATGCTGGCGGTCTTGCTCGCGGCGCGACGGCCACCCGCACCGCACTGGGTCGACGAGTTGCTGCGCGGGGCCGAGTTAATGAAGCCCTGGTCGATGAATGAGGTAATGATGCTGGGCATCCTCGTTGCGCTCATCAAGATCGCGGAGCTGGCCACGGTGGAGGCCGGCATCGGCATGTACGCGGTGGGGGCGCTGGTGATTCTCTTCCGGCCATCATGGTGACATTCGACCCGGGAGAAATCTGGCAGAGAGTCGAGTGGGCCGATGACAGGCCGCCACCGCCACTTCCTCCGACGAAGGTGTCCGGCGCAGGGAGTGTCATGCGAAAAGCCTTAGTAACTCATCGCAGAGACGCAAGGAGTGCAGCAGAAATCGTGGAGTAATTCGAACACGACCGAAATTTTTACATCATGCGTGCTCGGACGTCGTCTGCGGTTTCGATATCCTCCGAATCGCTTCTTCGTAGTCTTCGATTTGCGAGCTTTAGTAGTGCAAATGTTCGATGGAGAGTAGTACGATGAGCGCTGTTCCACTGACCGCCGCAGAGGCGGGACTGGTTTCGTGCGAATTCTGCCGCTTGCTGTCGCGGCCGGCGGATGTGACTGAGCCCGGCTATTGCCCGCGCTGCGGCGCAGAGCTCGTGTGGCGGCGCCACAATTCGATCCAGTACACGTGGGCGCTCGTCATCGCCGCGGCGATCTGCTACATCCCCGCGAACGTTCTGCCGGTGCTCAATACGACCACGCTCGGCTCCACCGATTCCGACACCATCATGGGCGGCGTGGTGTTTCTCTACACGTCGGGATCGTGGCCGCTCGCGCTCATCGTGTTGATTGCAAGCGTGATGGTGCCGCTCGGAAAATTGGTGGCGCTCATTTATCTGTTGATCATGGTCCAGCGCCGCTCGCTCGGGAACAACCGCGAGCGCACCCGGCTCTATCGCATGGTCGTATTTATCGGACGCTGGTCGATGCTCGACGTGTTCGTCGACACATTCACGGTTGCCCTCGTGCAGCTCTCAGCCGCTGATGTCGGTGGAGCCCGGTCCGGGAGTACTATTTTTCGCGGCGGTGGTCGTGCTAACAATGATCGCTGCAGAGTCCTTTGATCCACGTCTGATCTGGGATTCGGAAACGAGTGGGGCGTATCCGAAGTTGGTTTAAAAGTCCCAAATGATGGCAGTAGCTGAAGCCGAGGCTGGCCACCTTTTGTCCCCTGAAGGTGTGAAAAATTTAGGAGACACAGAGGTTCGATTCGCGAATGCGATTTTGTTGCGATGGACTTACCCTAGTCTATTTTCATGAAAAGTTATAAGCCATCAATTGCTTCCTCACGGCCTTATTATTGTGGCCCCCATGGCCGCCAGAGGATTCGTTTTGTGGTTTCCCTTCTACGCTTGAGCCAACCGTTGGGGTTTCCAACAAAGACGAATCCACTGGCAAATATTGTAGGTGAGGCAAGCCCACAGGGCTTCCAGCCTGACCTTGACCACACCGCGCAAGTGAAACTGACGCAGACCCATTTTCTCTTTGATCCAGGCATTGGGAAACTCGGCTACCCCGGCGCGCTCCTTATAGATCTTTCGGGCCTCTTCGGTCTGCATCTTCGCTTCAAAGGCCGCCAGTTGAGCGGTCTTCTCCTGGCGCACCAACGAGCGCCCTTTCTTGGTCTTGGGACAACAGCGAGCCTGAAAAGGACAGCTCTGACAATCCGCCGGTCGCGCCCGGTAGCGACGCCGCACCCAGCCTTTTGTCGCTCCTCTGTTTCAAAGCTCAAAAGCTTTTGTGCGGGACAGGTGTAATGGTCAGTACTGAGATCATAACAAAAGGCCTTGGGATAAAACTCTCGACTGACGCCGCGACGCTTCAGTGGATCTTCCCACGGGGCCTTTCTCGTCTCTCGCAACGGGCCGATCAAGTCGATGCTTTGTCTCTGCCATTGCCTCAATGGTCGGCTGCGTCGGATAGGCCCCGTCCGCCACCATCTGCTCGGGCTTTTGCCCCAGGTTACTTTCGATTCGCTCTACCGCCGCTTCCAATTCTCCCGCGTCGCTGGAGGACTGGCTCACTCCAACCCCCACAATCACCTTCGCCTTGGCATCGGTGGAAATCTGGATGTTGTAGGCCGGACCAAAAGCCCCTTTGGCCTGTATCATGTTGCGCGCCTGGGGTCCGTGGTACTGGCCCGCAGTTCTTTTTCTTCCCCTTGGCCTCCTCCTTCGCCAACTCCTTGGACCGAGCACCTTCAAGCTGCTCCAACTCTTTGAGCGCCTGCTCCAGCCGCTCTCTGCTTTTCACGCAGCGCTCGCTTTCGAGCCTGAGCCACCCCTTGACTCAGTTGCTCCGAGTGTGGATCTCCCATGGCTGCAACCTGCTCCTGAGCCTGCCTAAGATGACTTTCGAGGGTGGTTTTGCGCCGAAAGCTCTTATCGGCTGCCGAGGCCTTGATCTTGGTTCCATCGTGCATCACGCGCTTAAGCGTGATCAGTCCCTGATGGCTGAGCACCCCCAAGACCTCGATGAACAATCCATCAAGCGCCTGTTGATGCTCAACGCGAAAGTCCGCCAGCGTGTGATAATTGACCACCTCCATCCCCGTCAGCCATTGATAGGCCGGATGATACTCACACAAGCGTGCAATCTCTCGCGCCGAACTGACTCCATCCTTATAGGCATAGATCCACAAACTCATCAGCACCTTGGGATCCCACACCGGTCGGCCCGCTTCTCCTTCCAACGCGCCAACCTCGGCATAAAAAGGCTCCAAATCCAACTTGCCGACCAACTCCCAGATGGCTCGCACCGCATGCTCTTCGCCCACAAGCTTCTCTACATCCACCGGGCGCAAAAGCAGTTGGTTTCGTTCGACGGGTTTGCACCGAACGGTTTTCCCCTCTCGATCCTGCTCAAGGGGTTTATCGTTTGGCATGGGATTTCCTCGACGCCGCCCGGGCCTCAGTCCGTGTTATGCGTAAGCTCCATTTATTCTCCACCACCCAGTCAATGCTCTCGCCTTTTTCCAGTTCTAGAGCTTGAGCCAAAGCGGCCGGGCAAATCAGATAGAACTGTCGCTGGCCGTTGGCCCGCTCGACGACTTGGATTTTGGTTAGGTATCCCATACAAACGCCTCCGCTATCGAAGATGGGAGGCCAGTGTATCATAGTTATATGCATATGACAGTTAAATTTTACAATTTTTCACAGCTTCCCTTTTTCAAGGGGAATGTTACAAAGATGGAAGTAGAGAGAAAAAATCTCAAGTCCGCCATTCGAAAAACTCCGCTTTTCGGTTCCCCTCTTTACAAAAGAGGGGCCAGGGAGATTTTACGAAACTGTTGAGGGTCTCATGAATTTTTCACAGTTTGCCCTTTTTCAGAGGGGGAATTTTCGCCGTGGACTTCTCACCCCTTCCTTCGATTGAACTCAGGACAGGCTTTGGAAAAGCATGCCCGCGAGCCGAGTCGAAGGAGGGGCAGGGGAGATTTTTGGGCGGAATGGGGGCGGGAATTATGTAGCGAACTTCTGAGACAGGACACTACTATAGTGGTGAGAGCACCATGGCTGAAAGCCCCGACAACCTGCCGCGAGCCACCGTCGTACCACGGCGGCGCCAGCGGATCTCGGTCGTCTGGATCGTCCCGATCCTCGCCGCGGTGGTGGCCATCGGGATCGCGATCCAGCGCATCATGAGCGAGGGCCCGACCATCACCATCGTGTTCAAGGCCGCCCAAGGGGTCGAGGCCGGCAAGACCTTTATCAAGTACAAGGACGTGAACATCGGCCAGGTGACGGCGGTGCAGCTTTCCTCCGACCACTCGAAGGTGGAGGTGACGGCGAAGATCGACAAGAGCGCGGGCGGACCTCGATGGTCGCGGACGCGAAGTTCTGGGTCGTCGAGCCGCGCGTCACCCTGAGCGGGGTATCCGGCCTCGGCACCCTGCTCTCCGGCAACTTCATCGGGTTTCGAGGTCGGCAAATCGGACAAGCAGCAACGCAGGTTCACCGGACTCGAGGTGCCGCCGATCATCACCGGCGGCCAGCCGGGCCGGCAGTTTGTGCTCAAGGCCAGCGACCTGGGGTCGTTGGGGATCGGCTCGCCGATCTATTACCGCCGCCTGCAGGTGGGCCAGGTCATCGCGTACGACCTGTCGAGCGATGGCAAGGCAGATGGACATCAAGATCTTCATCAACTCGCCTTACGACAAGTACGTCAACCCGGGCACGCGCTTCTGGAACGCGAGCGGACTCGACGTCTCGCGTCGGCGCGGGCGGAGTTGATGTGCGCACGCAGTCTCTAGTCGCACGTGCTCGCGGGCGGCGTCGCGTTCGACACGCCGTCCTTCGCCCTCACCAAGGCCGAGCCCGCAGCTGTCAATACCATCTTTACCCTCTACAGTGACCAGGCCACCGCGATGAAGCAGCCGGAGTCCATTTCAGCGCGCTATGTGCTCCATTTCAACGAATCGTTGCGCGGGCTGTCCGTGGGCGCGCCGGTTACCCTCCTCGGGCTGCCGGGCGGGCGAGGTCACCGATGTCGGTCTCGACTATCGACCCGGCGACGATGAATATTCGAGGGCGCGTAGAGATCGTGTCCTATCCCGAGCGTCTCGTCGCGCGCTTGGGCGCAAAGCAAGCGGCCGTCGGCGAAATGCTCGAGCGAAGCGTACGAAGAACGCCACGCGTTTGATGCAGCGCCTGGTCGAGCAGCAGGGGCTGCGCGCCCAGCTCCGGAGCGGCAACCTGCATCACCGGGCAGCTCTACGTGGCCTTCGACTTCTTCCCGAACGCGCCCAAGAGCGAAGATCGACTGGAGCCGGGACGCGACGGAGCTGCCGGTGGTCCCGAGCACCGTTTCGGACATCGAGGCAAAACTCACCAACATCGTCGCGAAGCTCGATAAACTGCCGCTTGACGCGATCGGCGACGACTTAAGAAAGGCCCTCGCCTCCCTAGACCAGACGCTCAAGGATGCGGGCAAGGCGGTGAACCGCATCGACACAGACGTCACGCCCGGATTGAAGACGACACTCGACGATCTGCGGGGCACGATTGGTGTCGTCGACCGGCGTGCTCAAAAACACGGACGCGACCCTCGTCGGCAAGGACGCTCCCGCCCAGCAGGAGCTGCGCGACGCCCTGCAGGAGATCACCCGCGCCGCGCGATCGCTGCGCGTCTTGGCCGACTATCTGGAGCGTCACCCCGAGTCGCTGATCCGGGGCAAGACCGAGGAGTAACCGAGCGTCGAGTGACGAGTGTCGACTAACGGGGAACTAATGTCGAGCGCGAGGCATAAGGACGCTGGAGTTAACGGTGCATCTGATGTCAGTGTTTCTGCTTCAGTGTCAGTTCTTGGATTCGATCTTGGCGTTTCGGATTCCGTGAAGTGGTTCTGTTGAACATTTGAACGGTAGAAATCTAATGCACCGCCTGCATTACCATCGCTGCTGTCTGTTTCCTCGTCGGCCTCGCCGCCGGGTGCGCGTCCCCAATGTCGCGATTCTACACCCTGAGCGCTGCGAACGCGCCGGCGGCTGCCGTCGTCCAACCTGTCGATAGTCGTCGGCCCGGTGTCGGTGCCCGCGGTAGTCGACCGCCCCCAGATTGTCTGTCACCACGGGCCCGAACCAGGTTCGGCCGGAAGAGTTCAATCGCTGGGCATGCGCCGCTGCAGAACAATATTTCCCGCGTGGTCGCCGAAAATCTCGTCGCGATGCTCGGCACTCCGCGCGTAATTTTGTTTTCTCAGACCTCTGGGCGGGGACGTCGACTATCGCGCCGCCATCGAAGTGCAACGCTTCGAATCGGCGCCGGGCGAGGCCGCAATCGCTGGATGCCGTCTGGACGGTAAGCCGCACCAAGGATGGCAAGTCACTGACGGGGCGTACGACCGTGCGAGAGGTAACCTCGGACAAGAGCTACGACGCGCTCGCCGCCGCCCACAGCCGCGCACTCGCGCGCCTCAGCCGGGACATCGCCGACGGAGTGCGCAAGCTGGAACAGTAGCCGAACAGAGTGGGCGAGTGACGAGGGTCGAAGACAAAGGAGACTGGAATGTTGGAATGCTGGAATGTTGTGTAAAGATGGAAGAATAGAACATTAGCAATGGC